>Ga0206131_10001293_pt1 | contig 32382 bp, 32 predicted proteins | sample Helgoland_Spring_FD_148636 | JGI IMG/M metagenome (GOLD analysis project Ga0206131, IMG submission 148636) | Pelagic subsurface seawater microbial communities from Kabeltonne, Helgoland, North Sea - Helgoland_Spring_Bloom_20160517_1 | ecosystem: Environmental > Aquatic > Marine > Epipelagic ... | reverse complement strand
GCAGCTTTATTGAAATCAGCCTACTTCGTGTCTGTGCAGATACAGTAACTATAAAACTAAGGTGGTGAATTGATCATTACTTGGAATCATGGTCGCACATTTTATCGCTTGCGTAGTCAGTGAGGAGAAACGGAAAAAGTCCGTGTAGCAATAAAGCAAAAGCCATACTCCAAGCATGAGACAAATGTTGGAAGTAGCCCATGCCAATATCTTTTAAATGGTTGTTCATACGTTTAATCTCTAGTTATCACGTTCGTTTTTTTCAAAGCCTATAGTGTTTCAGATAGCTACAAGAAAGGCAAACCACCTGCAAAGTATCTCCCCAGATACAGTAACAATCACAAGCAATCAGCAGCCTCCCCCGCCCCCCCAAGGCTGCCTCAATGGAATACTCACTGGCGGTTTGTGTCGGTCTGAGGTAGACAAAATGGTAGACGTAAATGTGCCTTTGACAATGAACTGGAGGGGTGTCAACATCAGTAATCACAAGGATCAAGGGCATTACAGGTGCCTGCCTAGGGCAATGACGGGAGGCCCCGGGCACCATAGATTCACGTAACCCATTGATTTACTTGTGTATTTATCTAATTACATAGGTAGGGTAGAAATAGTTAATCTAGAACTATCTTATTCAACCACTTAGTCATGACATCTAGCTTATAACCATCACCGTAACCCTGCCCTACTGTCTTTAGGCTCCAACCACCTAACTGGTCGATAATTTCTAATGGTGCCTCCACTGCTCTTAGTCTGTCTCTAAAGCTATGGCGTAGACCATGTATAACTGCCTCTGGCCCTGCCACGGTTTTAATCCATTTGTTAATGGCTGCACTCGCTGAGTTGGCATTACATCCTGATGCAGATGTGTAGCGAGGAAAGCAATACTCAGAATCTGTAGTTTCTATTATCCGTCTAGCAGCCCACAAAGAATTACCTACTAACGGAACAGTACGCTCACTGGATAATGTCTTTAAAGAACGATGAGAGTAAGGCTGTATAACGAGATGAGGATAGTCACAATCAACATTAATGTCTGACTTCATCAAACCTGCAGCTTCTGACAATCTCATTCCTGTATCACTGATTAACGATACCAGGTGTCTCAGATCGTCATCCATTAGTACACATCTCTGTTGGAGAGTCTTCAGGCTATCTAGAGGGATAGGTCTACGCTTCTTGGAAGAATTATCAGAGTGAAGATAAACACCACTAAAGGGATTACTACAATCTAAGCCTTTCTCTAGAATTACAAAGTTAACAACTGCTTTAATACAACTAAAGTTGCGCTGAACAGACGCGCTGCCTAATCCACGAGACACAAGCCAATCTCTTAGTTTAGCTGCATCAGCAGATGTGTATTGATCTAATGAACGACAACCTAAACAATCCTTCAGATATTTAATTGACCGCCTTGTATGGGTAAAGAATAGATCAGACTTGCCTGTTCCTTTGACAGTCAGATAGGTTTCCAAAGCCTCATCTATTGTTAGAAGGTTTGATTCAAGATTGACTTTAGCACCACTGATCAGCAAGTGAGATGCAGGAACATCTACTTGTTTGAGCCTCAAGCCTAACCAGTAATCATCTAGCTTAGCTGACAATATCCTGGAAGCAACTGCAGCCCTATGCGCTGACTTGGTTTTAAGGCTCTGAATGATACGAGGCTTACTATAGTGATGCTGTAAATCACTAGGGATTACTCTAGAGAAATAATATACATCACGCTTAGTATATGTATGTTGAGGATGCTTTTGTGTATACCGCATTGTCTACCCTACCTATGTAATTTGAGAAATACACAAGTAAATCAATGGGTTACGTGAATCTATGGTGCCCGGGGCCGGACTTGAACCGGCACGGTGTTGCCACCGAGGGATTTTAAGTCCCTTGCGTCTACCAATTTCGCCACCCGGGCATGTTAATAAGGTGGGCTTACAGATTTGTGCGATTGCTCATGCAGCCTGGCGAGCGGGCGGAAGTATACATGATCAACATCCCCTATGGGAACGGCTCAGGGGCTGCTATCTGGACTTTTTCGCCATTGCATTGGGGTAATCCCATACCAGCGTTTAAATGCACGGGTAAATGCGGTGTTATCGGCATATCCGAGGTAATCTGACAGCTGAATTATGCTGACTGCCGAGTTGGCTAGGCGGTCAGCGGCAATATCCATGCGCACCTGATCAAGTAGCAGTGAAAACGATGTGCCCTGCTGTTTCAACATGCGCTGCAATGTACGTTCATGCACTATCATGCGATCGGCAACTGTGCCAATGGAGCAATCTCCTGTAGGCAGCATCTCTCGAATCAAGCCCATAACATCTGCGGGCAGGTTTGCCGCTGACAGCCCTTCCTGCTGCATAATATGGGTCTGTAAAATCTGTTTAAGACCTGAGTCTGCCTGCGGTATCGGTTTGTCGAGCCAGATTTTAGGGAATAGGATTTCAGTTTTAAACTGGCCAAAATACACTGGCGCGGAGAATATCTTCAGATAGGGCATTAACTGGTCTGGCTGCCTGTGCCTGAAGTTCACTCTGGTGGGTTTCCAGCGACCACCACAGAGTGCCCGAATAATTACTAAACCATGGGCCAAGGCTAATTCGGCCGAATACCGAGAGAATTCCACTGAGTTAAAGTTATGATAGCTGACAAAGGCTTGCTCACCGATCACGCCAACATCCACTGATGAAGCATCTTTTACCTGAAATGAATGATGGTCGCTGAGCTCTTGAAGCGCAGTTCCAACATCATTGGACTGCTGCATTAAGTAGCCAACCGCACCCATCACCCCTATATCATGTCTTGTACCTAGTAACGCCGCGAAATGAGGGCAAGCAACAGCCACAGCGGCTTGATGTAAAATAGACTCAGCCAGGTCATAGGGCATAAATTCTTCTTCATGGCGACTGGCAAAATAATCCTCACTGAGACCCAATGTTCGCAAGACAGCGCCGGGATCCCCATGCAACTCCCGCACCTGCTTCTCAAAGCCTGCCAAAACTCCAACACGAACCATACCCATGGAAAACCACCTATCTACAAGCCAATAGCCGCCAATACTAACTTTGCGTCGTAAAATGTCAATATATTGTCGTAATTTGCCGAGATAAGTTACATGCAGGGGCTAGGATAGGCATCCGTTTCACTGAGAAGTTTTTAAAGCCGACCCTTAAGAGTCGGCAGAGTTAACAAAAAATGAAAGATAAACTGATTAATCTCACCTATATCGCTGCTGTTGTGATGCTGCTAACCAGCGTCTGTGTGGCCCTGGTTGCGTTCGCCTCATCCGGGCTTGCTGTGCCAGTCGATGAACTAGTTGCTATTCAGGCTAGTGAATTTGCGCAAACTGTCCGCGAGGCTCTCTAGAAGAGAGATCAGAAATTGCTTGGAAGACCGGAGGCTGGGGTCAGGGGATCTACAAAGCCTCCTTTTGTAGCGATATCAAGCTCTTGGGGTCAAACCTAAGAGTTTGATATCAATACATCACCCTCCTTATCTCTGCTGCTTGCGTCACCTATAGGCATTGCCTTTTCTATGCGCAACCTTTTATGCTTTTCTACCTGACAGATACACAGGCTTTCCAATGGCTTGTCTGTTAAGCCACAGTCTTTAATTCGGTAAGGATAAGGTAGAGAAACAGATACCCTTGATGAAATGGAGGCGCCGGTCGGAATCGAACCGACGATGGCGGAGTTGCAGTCCACTGCATTACCACTTTGCTACGGCGCCTTAGAGGGCATTTCATCTACAGACTTAAACAACAACGACCAGTGTTCAAGCAGGCCGCTATTCTAGGGGTTACCAGCAATAAATCAACTACTTATCCGCTTCAGCACTCAATTGGGGCCAAGCCAGAACAATGTACTGCACCATTGACCAAAGAGTCATTATGGCAGCCATATAAATAGCCACAAAACCAATCATGGTAAGCATTTCCTGCTCAGGAGTAGCCAGCAATAGAATGGCCACAGCCACCATCTGCACCCAGGTTTTGATCTTGCCCAACATGGATACGGCGATACTGCCCCTGGACCCCAGTTCAGCCATCCATTCCCGCAGCGCGGAGATAACAATCTCGCGACCAATAATTACGATTGCCGGCAGTGCAAACCAGGGGGTGGAGTGAACCTCCAGCAACAATACCAGAGCAGCAACCACAATGAGCTTGTCAGCCACCGGATCGAGAAAGGCACCAAAGGGAGTGACCTGATTAAACCTGCGCGCCAGATAACCGTCCACCCAGTCTGTCAGGGCGGCCAGACCAAAGATGGCCGCGGAGGCAAAATGGTGCCACTCCCAGGGCAGATAATACACAACAATAAATACCGGGATCAGAGCGATGCGCAGCAGCGTCAGGATATTGGGGAGATTCCACATAGAGGATTTGGGTTCCGTGTTTACAGGCAACAGTGCGCCACCAAGTTACTCATTGTACAGTGCGCTGTAAATAGCTTCAGCTACCTTTTTATTAATATTATCAACCTTCATTAAATCTGCAACACTGGCTTTCTTAACTTCAACAATCCCACCAAAATGTTTTAGCAGATCACGGCGTCTGGTTGGCCCTACTCCGGGAATACCTTCGAGCGGTGAAGTGCGCCGTTTTTTATCCCGCCTTGCCTTGTGGCCGGTGATAGCAAACCGGTGGGCCTCGTCGCGAATCTGCTGAATCAAATGCAGTGCCGCCTGCTGTGGGCGGGCAATCACTCTGTTGTTCTGATCCGCCAGGATGAGGGTTTCAAGCCCAGGCTTGCGAGTTGTACCCTTGGCCACACCCAGAATCATTACCCCGACGACACCAAGATCACTGAGTACCTCTCGTGCAATGCCTATCTGCCCCTTGCCGCCATCAATCAATAGTATATCTGGCAGCTTGCCCTCGCCTTTCATCAGCCTAGTGTAACGACGGCGAATGGCCTGCTCCATGGCGGCATAGTCGTCGCCACCGGTAATACCATCGATATTAAAGCGTCGATAATCACTTTTTAAGGGGCCATTGCCATCAAAAACCACGCAGCTTGCAACCACGGCTTCGCCACTGCTGTGACTGATATCAAAACATTCCAGTCGTTGGGGTGTGGTATCAAGGCCCATGGTTTCCCGCAGGGACTCAAATCGCTGCTCAATGGTTTTCTTCGAGGCAAGCTTGCCGGCCAAGTTTTGTTCGGCAGTGCGCTGGGCAAGCTGCAACCATTTGGCACGAAAGCCGCGCACTGAATCACGCACCTCAATATTGCGGCCCACCTGTGTTTTAAGGGCCTGACTCAGAGCCTCGCCGCCCTCAATGGGCGCATTGAGCAATACCTCTTTGGGCAGGTCTGGCCGTGCGCCGCCATCCAGATATAAATGGGGTAAAAACTCTTCTAGCAGCTCCGATACCTGCTCTGCCAGTGGAGCCTTGGGGTAATAGCTGCGACTGCCAAGGATACGGCCCTGGCGAACATAGAGCATATGCACACAGGCCTGGCCATTGCTGACCGCACCGGCCACCACATCAATGGTACCTTTGCCCTTTTCAATCATCTGTTCAGCCTGCACCGTGCGCAGCGCAGAAATCTGATCCCGGTGCTCCGCTGCCCTCTCAAATTGAAGCTCTGCAGAGGCCGCTTCCATATCCACCTCCAGCTGCTTAAGCAATTTATCCGCTTTGCCATCCAGATACAGTCTGGTTAATTCAACATCAGCACCGTAGTCCTCTGCACTGACCAGATTTACACAGGGCGCTGTGCAGCGCTTAATCTGGTACTGCAAACAGGGACGGGAGCGATTTTTGAAGAACACATCTTCGCACTGACGCACTTTAAACGTCTTCTGCAGGAATCCCATACTCTCACGCACAGCATGGACACTGGGGAATGGGCCAAAATAGGTACCTTTGGCTTTTTTAGGACCACGGTGGAATGCCAAACGCGGCCATTGATCGCGATCTGACAGGAAAATATAGGGGTAACTTTTATCATCCCGCATCAAAATATTGTAGGGCGGGTGATATTGCTTGATCAGGTTATGTTCGAGAATCAGCGCTTCAGTTTCAGTTTCGGTGACCGTGACATCAATCTTGGCAATCCGTTTAACCAGCGCTGCGGTCTTGGCTGTGAGTCCCGTTTTACGGAAATAACTGCTCACCCGGTTTTTAAGATTCTTGGCTTTGCCCACGTAGAGAATCTTGCCCTCTGCATCAAACATTTGGTAGATGCCGGGGCGCAGGGTCAAGGATTTAAGAAAAGATTGATAATCGAAAGCCATGGCGGAATTGTATCCGGTCTTGGCATTCGCCGCATTAGTCTAGTGCTCTGACGGACGGCCTTAATGGGGTTTTAGATGCGCTGGATTGCGGAATGACCCTGAGTGACAATTTCAGTCAAACACTCAGGAAAATCGTTTATCCCCTACTTTGCAAATCTGCCTATCGGCCCTGGCCACTGTATAGCCCCGGTCTAACACCGTGCTGACAAAATGCCACTGGTTAGTGATTGCCTCAGGCGTCAGCAGCAGTTCCGACCAGCCTCTGGAAGCTGTTTCTGTCGCTACCAACTCAGGGCTTACAGCTTTGATGGCCTTGGCAAGCACCTCTGGCTCTGTGGGCAAATAGGTCTCCAGTCCCGGACTGTTGATTCCCGGGGTGCCCACCTCAACACCAATGGCCTGACCCTGGTTATTGCTCAGATTAAAAGCCCAGGCATTATGAGTATCCCCTGCCAGTACCAACGGATTGCTGGCATATCGCTGCAAGCTTTTAAATACCCGCTCACGACAGGCTGCATAACCGTCCCAGGCGTCCAGATTTAGCGGCAACCCTGCTGGCGCCATGCTTTGCATAAACTCCAGCGCAGGCCTGTACTCATCTTTCGCCTGGTCTAAGCGAAGTTCCTCGTCGCTCATAATTGGCAATTGCAGCTTGCCCATCAGCACCTGCTGACCCAACAGCTGCCAGATTGCACCGCGTTTTTGGCTGGCCCGCAATTGGCCCTCCAACCAACTTTCCTGATCCTGACCCAATATGGTTCGGCTCTCGTCCTGCAGGACATCCTGTCTAAAGGTCTCAATATCTGGAAGGTAATACCATCCCTTGGGCAATGTCTCGGGGGTTAATCCTGCAATGGTTTGATAGTCTGTCACTGGCCGGGAATTACCATCGACAAACTGATGGGGAAGATCAACCCGCTGCAACTGTTCCCCGGGCAATTTTGCAGCCTGAGCATCACTGACCAGTTGCCCTTGCCCTGCTTCGTCAACTTGAAACAGCCCGCTGCGCATGGGCAGATCTGTAGCGTAATCCAGAGGCCGCACCCGTCCATGCTGTCTGGTATCCAGCATAATCAGATCGGCTAAATTGCCGAGCTTAAAGCTGCGATAGATCGGTGCCTGATCACCAGCCGCTGTGGTGCGTATTGGCATCCATTCATGATAGGCCTGGCGCGCTGCTCTGGCGCGGGCAAAGAAGTCACCCTCCCCCTCATTATGATTTTCAGCACCATCTATCCAGCTGTCATTGCATAACTCATGATCATCCCAGACACAGATAAAAGGATGGCGAGCATGCACTGCCTGCAAATCGACATCAGTGCGGTACAGGCCATAGCGCATGCGGTAATCTTCGATGCTGAGAATCTCACTGCTGGGCTCTACATTGCGCCCCAGCTCACCGGTGGCTGTTGCGTTGGCATACACGCCCTCGGCATATTCATAGATATAGTCACCAAGATGTAGCACCAGATCCAGCTCTGTATTGGCCATATCCCGGTAAGCATTAAAATAACCCTGAGGATAGTTGGAGCAGGATGCCACGCCGAGGCGGAACTCTGCCACATCACCTACAGGCAAGGTGCGGGTCCGACCTACAGGACTGGTAAATCCATCCCCAATAAAGCGATAAAAATAATGGCTGTTTGGCGACAGCCCTGTGGCATCCACCTTAATGGTGTAATCCTGCTGCGCCGATGTTGTCGCAGACCCTGAGCTTACAATCTGGTTAAAATCGGCATCCGCCGCCACCTGCCAGTTGCAACTGACCTTGCTGTGCTGGCCGGTGCCAGGCAGCAATCTGGTCCATAAAATCACCCGGTCAGAGATTGGGTCGCCACTGGCAACCCCATGGGTAAAATAAAATGGCGCTGCTGCCTGCACCTCAAAGCCGCGCAAAGCCAATACACCCAAGCTTGCACCAAACCCTTTGAGAACCTGCCGACGATTGAATCTGGATTTGGCCATGTATCTGTATCCTGCTCTGTATTGCGATATTTAAGAATAGAAGCCTAACCCATAATAATAAGTACCGCCTGATAAAAAAACGACTTGATAGTCTCTAAAAAAACCTATGAACATTTCAAGATGCCGAGCTTGACGCCGCGGCCAATGCATTTGCTGAGGTACTGGAATGCCGGGTGCTGGTTGGTTTACATGATTATTCCCTGAGAGTTGCCATGACGGGCAGGCCTTTAAATTTAACTATGGTCCATCAGCGGGATTTTCTGGGCCGGGCAAATAGCTGGTTAACCAAATCTGCGCATTTTTCAATATGCCCGATACAGTCCCATACTAGCGGCGGCACACCATGGGCAGATTCATTGCGCAGTTGAGGCAATGTCTTTACCAGCGAGGCGCAATAACTGTTGCCAGGATCTGGCTCCTCAATATGACGGAACCCTGAATCCCTAAGCCAGTTTTTATCATTGGCCAGTACCAGCAATTGACGCAACATCAGATCCTGACGATTGGCTTTTATCCGCAGTGCATGCTCGATAACGCTATAGGTTTTTAGCTGAAGCTCGGAGCCCAACGAATAAAAAAAGAAAAAATAAACTGCCATATTGCGGGCAATATCAAACTGCCCCCTGACGGTTTGCGGCACACCTGTATGCAATTTTATGGAAGAAATACTTTGATGATGAGAGGCTAAGTCTATTTTTTTGCCACCCATTTTGGTGAGAAAAAGATGCTGTTTGTCGATGCACATGATTTCGTGAAACGGTTTAAATGAATCCATCCAGAGTTCCTTTCCGGTTCAGATTAAAAGGGCGGAAAGTAACCTCTCAGAGATCAAGCATCTGAATCCTTTCAAAAGCTAACGGTATAAACATAGTTGGCATTGATGCAGGTTGCAATAGTCTTGGGTCACAGGATTTCACAAACCTAACTTTTACTATAAGACAGCAACATGTTACAGACCTCGTCAAGTCTGTTGCGAGTTTTCCCGCTGAACTTGCCCATGCTGATAAACCCATGGGTGCAGTCGGACAGATGCTTATGGACAACATTCACCTGAGCCTTGCACAGCTTTTCCACGAAAGCCAGCCCCTCATCTCGCAGCACATCGTACTCCGCCGTGACAATCAAGGTATCCGGTGTGCCACTGGGATCAATACAGGCCATGGGGCTTGAATTGATAGCCAGCTCCGCAGCCCCCTCTGGCAAATAGTTGCGGCGGAACAGACCCATAACGTCCTTTGTAAGCAACAACCCACTACCATAGCGCTCGATAGAATCAGAAGCCCCACTCATATCAACCCAAGGGTACAACAAAAACTGAAATGCTGGCTCGGCAGATAGCTGCCCTGAAATGGCCTTAGTAAACGTTTGCATGGCTAATACCGCGGCTAGATTACCTCCGGCGCTATCACCGCCGACACCGATTCTGGTATTCCCAATACCGAGCTCAGCCCCATGTTCAACAATCCAGTTCCAAGCCCCAAGACCATCCTCGATAGGCCCGGGAAATGAACTCTCAGGCGCGCATCTATAATCCACTGCAATCACATTAATGCCTGCCCTACCTGCCAACAGGCTACAGAAACCATGATGACTATTGAGGCTACCAATCATATAACCGCCACCATGGAAATAGATCATGGTTAACGTCGGTTGCAGTCCAGTGGGTCGATAAATTCTGATGCCTAGCTGGTGCCCGCCGACTGGAATAGACCTGTCTTCAGTACTTACATCCTCTCGTGAGCCGCTACCAAAAAATCGGTCGTAGCTATCATAGGCTCGTCGCATTTGCCCGAGGGGCAAAACCGCCATACCCGGCCCTATATTGCCGAGAGTGCAGAGCAACCGCTGCCCTGTAATCAGTTTAGGCTTGTCAGAATCTGAAGACATTGGGTCGATCCTAAGCGTTATTATTATGGGACGAGCTCACCGCGTTAAGATTCAAATTAACCCAATCTTCAGCCCTTGGCAATTCATCTAATGACCAATAGGTTTTGCCCTGCAGGGGCTAACCAAGAAGCCCATATCCATGTAAACTACTCGGCTCGAAATGCTTGACCAGATTCCATGTCGCTATCAGCAAAAAATAATGCCAACCCACCCGCTGCATTAGACAGAAAGTTTTGTGTTGCGCCAATGCTCGACTGGACTGATCGTCACTGCCGCTATTTCTTGCGCCTGATCAGCCAGCACGCCGTGCTCTATACCGAGATGATCACCACCGGCGCCATCCTCTATGGGGATACTGATTACCATTTGCAGATGGATGCCTTTGAGCATCCGGTCGCCCTACAATTGGGTGGCAGCGACCCCGCCGATTTAGCGCGGGCTTGCGTACTGGCCAGCCAGTATGATTATGCCGAGATTAACCTCAACTGTGGCTGCCCCAGTGACCGGGTACAGAATGGGATGTTCGGCGCTGTAATGATGAAAAACGCCCAACAAACCGCAGACTGTATTGCCGCCATGCGCGATGCCGTGGACCTGCCAATTACCGTTAAGCATCGCATTGGCGTAGACGATTTTGATAGCTATGACTTTCTCTGTGAGTTTGTCAGCAAGGTAGCGGCAAGCGGCTGCCAGACATTTCTTGTCCATGCCCGCAAAGCCTGGCTCAAAGGCCTCAGCCCTAAACAGAATCGTGAAATACCAGAACTCAATTATGATCGAGTCTATCAGCTGAAGAGAGATTTCCCCGAACTGGAAATTATTATCAACGGCGGCGTGACCACATTGGAACAGTCCCAAGCCCATTTGCAACAGATTGATGGGGTGATGATAGGCCGAGAGGCTTATACCAATCCGTACCTGCTGGCCAGTGTAGATCAGCAGTTCTATGGCTCGAACGAAGCTATTAAATCCCGCGAAAAAATCGCTGAACAGTTCCTTCAATATGTGGATAATGAGCTGTGCAAAGGCACCAAATTACAGGCTATGACCAGACATATACTGGGGCTCTTTCACGGCATGCCCGGCGCCAGACAGTATCGCCGGCATATCAGTGAAAATGCCTACAAACCAGATGCAACCATTGATGTACTAACCACAGCATTAGCTAAGACAACAGGACTCTGATCCCATGACCGAAAAAAGCAAACTTGCGCAACTTAAAGAGATGACCACTGTGGTTGCCGACACCGGCGACTTTGATGCGATTGCCCAGTATTCACCGGAAGACGCCACAACCAACCCTTCCCTGTTGCTCAAGGCTGCACAGATGCCTGCGTATCGGGGACTGGTTGAAGATGTTATCAAGTCGGTCACCAGCGGCAAACTCTCCTCTGACGAGCAGCTTTCAACCTGCATGGACAGACTGGCCGTAGGTTTTGGCGAAAAGATTCTTGAGACTATTCCCGGCCGTGTCTCCACAGAGGTAGATGCGCGGCTGTCCTTTGACAAAGACGCGTCCATTGCCAAGGCTCGTCAGCTTATCGAACTGTACGAGCAAGCCGGTATTGGCAAAGAGCGCGTGCTGATCAAAATGGCATCTACCTGGGAAGGTATCCAGGCTGCTCAGCAGCTGGAAAAAGAAGACATCAACTGCAATCTGACATTGCTGTTTAACTTTACCCAGGCAGTAGCTGCCGCTGATGCAGGTGCCTATCTGATCTCACCATTTGTTGGCCGTATTCTGGATTGGTATAAAGCCAACACCGATCTCAGCGACTATGCACCAGCGGATGATCCGGGCGTACAGTCGGTGACTCGCATCTATAACTATTACAAACAGTCCGGCTACAACACTGTTGTTATGGGTGCCAGCTTCCGCAACACAGACGAAATTACCGAACTGGCTGGCTGTGATCGCCTGACCATTAGCCCCCAGCTATTGCAGGCGCTGGATGATGACTATGGCTTGCTGACGCGCAGATTGGACCCAGCCAATACCGGTGACAAGATTCACTATCAGCTGGGTGGCGAGAGCAGCTTCCGCTTCGAATTAAACGACGACCCCATGGCGACGGAAAAACTATCTGATGGTATCCGCGCCTTTGTTGCAGACCAGGTTAAGCTGGAAACTTGGCTGCGGGATATTCAGTAATGATCGACCGCATTAAAAGCTTCTTTGCCAAAAATGTACTGGAGCCAGAGGAAACCGTTTCCAGCGAACAGATAGCCATGGCTGCCCTGCTGATAGAGGTAATGGTGATTGATGGCAATCTCGATGCCCAGGAACTGGAGAGCATCAGCCAGACATTGTGCAATATTCTTGAGCTGGAGGCTGAGATGGTAGAAGAGCTGTTGCGCCTCTCCCGTGAAGAGGTGGCGGAGGCCACCTCGGTCTACCAGTTTACCCGTGAGATCAACGAGCATTTTGAGCTGGATAAAAAAATGAATCTGCTAACCGCCATGTGGCGCGTCGCCTATGCAGATGGCTATCTGGACAAGCACGAGGAAGGCATTATTCGGCGCGTGGCTGATTTGCTGCATATTCGCCACAATGAATATATTCGCTGTAAGTTGGCGGCTCGGGGAGAATAGACCCTTCAAATCCGTTTAGCATGACCCCTGGAAAAATACTGTCATGTTGAGTGTAGCGGTACAGCTTAAGATCCTTCACTCTGTTCAGGATGACAACAGGGTTGCGGAAAAAGCCAAGCAAAATACCACTAAATCGGCGTTAACCCGGAATCCACATCCGCATTCTGGCCACGATGGCGCAGATAATGATCCATCAAGGTAATCGCCAGCATGGCCTCCGCAATCGGCACCGCACGGATGCCCACGCACGGATCATGGCGCCCAGTGGTAATCACCCCAGCAGATTCACCAGAGGTATTAATCGACTGCCCTGGGATGCGAATACTGGAGGTGGGCTTTAGGGCCAGATGAGCGACAATATCCTGGCCCGAGGAAATACCCCCCAGCACACCGCCAGAGTTATTCGACAGGAAGCCCTCAGGAGAAAGCTCATCACGATGTTCTGTGCCCTTCTGGGCGACCACGTCAAAACCGGCTCCCAGCTCCACACCTTTGACCGCATTGATACCCATCAGCCCATGAGCCAGTTCGGCGTCCAATCGGTCAAAAATGGGCTCACCCAAACCAACGGGCATATTTTTCGCCACCACCGTCACCTTGGCACCTATAGAATCACCCTCCTTGCTCAGGGCCTGCATATAGGTTTCCAGCTCTGCAACCTTACCGGCATCGGGGAAAAAGAAGGGATTATTTTCAATCTCAGCCTGATCAAAGCTCTCTGCAACCACAGGGCCAAGCTGAGAAACATAACCAAAAATTTCGATGCCCAGGCGCTCTTTTAAATACTTTTTGGCAATACCACCAGCAGCCACACGCATGGCCGTCTCCCGGGCAGAACTGCGTCCGCCACCGCGATAATCCCGCTCACCATACTTCTGGTGATAGGTGTAATCCGCATGAGAAGGTCTAAATAAGTCTTTGATTTTGCTGTAATCTTTAGATTTTTGATCCTTATTCTCAATCATCATTCCAATAGAGGCACCAGTGGTTCTACCCTCGAATACACCAGACAGAATTTTAACTTCATCGTCCTCTTTGCGCTGGGTGGTATAACGCGACTGACCGGGTTTACGGCGATCCAGATCCGGCTGCAAATCAGAGGCACTGATCTCTAGCCCGGGGGGACAACCGTCAACAATACAGCCAATCGCCAAACCATGGCTTTCGCCAAAGCTCGTGACAGTAAATAGTTTTCCAATGGAATTTCCGGACATAGTTTTCTCAAGCCAATCAATAGAAGTTTTTGTTGGCGGCAATTATACGCAAGTCAGGCAAAAGATTCTTTATGTTCGAGCAACTGATCTCTGGTCAACACAAATACGCCGCCATCACCCTCAGCAAACTCTATCCAGACAAATGGTACCAGGGAAAAGGCCTGCTCCAGAGCCACCCAGGAATTACCTACCTCAACCACCAGCACACCCTGTGGCGTCAGATATTGTTCTGCCTCTCGCAGCAGACGGCGAGTAAAATCCAAACCATCATGGCCAGAGGCCAGAGCCAACTCTGGCTCATGCTGATATTCATCGGGCATCTCAGCCAGATCTCGAGCATCGACATAGGGTGGATTGCTGATTATCAAATCAAAACGCCGACGGCCCAAATTATCAAACAAATCAGACTCAACTGCTGTCACCCTGCTGGCCACATTATGCTCAAGGATATTGGCTTGGGTAACCGCCAGAGCATCGGCGCTAATATCACTCAGTACCACCTCGGCCTGCTCAAAAGCATAGGCACAGGCTATGCCTATGCAGCCACTGCCAGTACAGAGATCCAGGACAAAATCAGGTGCACTTTCACACCAGGGCTGGAAACCATTGTAAATCAGCTCCGCCAGTGGTGATCGAGGGATGATAACCCGCTCGTCAACATGGAACGGTAAACCACAAAACCAGGCTGTACCGGTCAGATAAGGGGCGGGAATGCGCTCAGTCACACGGCGCTGATACAGTTCCAGAATAGCCCTGTGCTGCTCAGCTGTGAGTACCTGGTCGAGCAATGAGCGATCTGCATCCGGCGGCAAATTCATTACAAAAGACAACAAATAGACCGCCTCATCCCAGGCACTGGTAGTACCGTGACCAAAGTAAATCTGGGCAGTTTCAAACTGTTGCTCACCCAGCTCCAGCATGGCTGCAACCGTAACTGGCGGTAAATTGTCCGGGGTTGGGTTTATTTCTGTCATTGTGCCTCCGCAAGGACGTTATTTTACCTGTGAAACTGGCAATGGTCTGTAGTTTATTGGAGAATGACGAGCTACAAAAAATATAACGTGGAAACAGGGACTATCATGAGAGACCAATACCAAAAGATTATCGAGAGCACTGGTGAAGATGTGACGCGCGCCGGTTTGCTCGATACTCCAGATCGTGCAGCCAAGGCCTTTGCCTATCTGACAAGCGGTTACGAAATGGATTTAAAGCAGGTTATCAATGAAGCTTTGTTCCCGTCGGATTCTGAGGAAATGGTTATCGTAAAAGATATCGAACTGTTTTCTCTCTGTGAGCACCATCTGCTACCCTTTATCGGCAAATGCCATGTGGCCTATATTCCCAATGGCAAAGTCCTGGGCCTGTCAAAGGTCGCTCGCGTGGTAGATATGTTTGCCCGCCGCTTGCAGATTCAGGAAGCATTGGCACAACAGGTCGCCTCAACCATTCAAGAAGTCACAGATGCCCGTGGTGTGGGCGTGATTGTTGAAGCAAAACATATGTGCATGATGATGCGCGGTGTAGAAAAGCAGAACTCATCAATGAAAACCTCGGCCATGCTCGGTTCTTTCCGCACAGATCAAGCAACCCGGACTGAGTTCCTGACCCTGCTGAGCAATCACTAGCCCCACATTGATAGTAAATTATTAAAAAGCCCGAGACTGGCAACAGTATCGGGCTTTTTATTGCCTGGCGCTTACCAGCGCTGGCCCGTCCCACCGCAGACAGCGCAGCTAACCAACCCCTGAATACAGAGGCTGCACTGGGTCTTCTTGTGGCCATTGCAGATAGAACAGACCTGCTCGTGATCATTGCCAAAGCAGCCAATACAGATAACATTGCCACTGCCGTAGCATTGAGAACATCGGTGGATTTTACTGCCACAACACACAGAACAGGGTTGCGGTTCTAACGCAGCTTCAGGTGAAAACTCCATTTCTCTACAGACTCCTTGTCAATTCTGGAAATCAGATTCCAGCAGGCAACTCCCTGCCCCTTTAACGACTATCGTTTAACCCTAAGCGATAATCCTCAGCGCCAGATAAGGCACAATATTAAACACCAGCAGCAGCAGCTTATAGCGGCCCAAATAATCAAAATACATTTTCGGAACTGCCTGCGGGTCAAGGTCAAACATTGAACTGTGAATCTTAACGGCGAAATCCCGACGCCAGACCACAAACAAGGTGCTGATCAATAAAATGCCTATATTAATTAAACTGCTCCAACCCAGAAATGCCGTCAACTGCTCAACAGTTATTGCCATCATGACTCTCCTCCAATATTTCAGATTAACAGTGCAGAAATAATAATACAGACTCAGCCCAATAACTTAAAAGTAGAGCTTAGCTTGAGCCTGGTCAAGATAACGGGCAGATATCAAAGTAAAAAGCTTTGCACCTTGGCCGCGACCAACTCAGCTTGATCTTCCAAATGCAGATGGTGGGAGCCTGGCATAGTCTCAAACTGCAGTTGGGGTACCGATTTAAACAGTTTCAATTGATCTGCCTCGGGCGTGCAGCCGCTGCTCTCAGCCTGAATAAACATAATTCTGGCAGTTATTGCATCTAGAAAGCTCTGGATATGATCTCGAGTAAATTTAATCATCGAGGCCGCTTTCAAGCGCTGATCATTGCGCCAGTAAAAACCACCCTCCTCCAGTTCCGCTACGCCGCGCTCCGCCAGTATGGCAGCTGCTTCGTATTGCAGAGGCACAAAGCCTTTAACGCGAGCCTGTACCGCCCGCTCATAATCACCAAATACTGTGGGCGAGGACGCTCCAAAGCGTTTGGCCTCACGAATAGCTCGAGCGATCTGTTCCGGAGATTTATCCGCCGGAGTAGGCAGAGGCACATAGCCATCAATCAGGGCCGCATGACTGATACGCTCTGGAAATGTCCCGGCAATCAAACTGGAGATAATGGCGCCCCTGGAATGACCAATCAGGGCAAAGGTATCCCAGCCCATCTGATCTGCCACAGCCATAACATCGCCAATATCGTGCCAGATATCGTAGCCGGAATCCCTTGAGCGAAAACCGCTGCGGCCATGGCCAGCCAGATCAAGGGCAATAATATGCAGGTGCTCCATACCCGGCAGCATGCGATCAAAGCTATTGGCATTATCCAGCCAGCCGTGCAGAGCAATCACTGGCTGATAGCCGGAGCGGCCCCATTCTTTTGCAGCCAGCTGTATACCGTTATTTTCAAAGGTGCGTTCGCGGATAAATTCAATCGACATGGTGATTCCAGTTTAATGTAGCTAAACCCTGTGCAGGGTAGTCCATAGAGAGGGAGGCAAGATTCCCGGTGCCCATACCTGCACCTCTGTCTCCGGTTAAATAATCGATCAACAACCCTACCAATGGCAAATGACTTACCAGCAGCACATGTTGAGCTTGGGTTTGTTGCAAAAATCCCTCTATGGCCCGCAGATTACCCTGGGGCGTTAGATCATCTAACCAAACGATTCTGTTATGTTTTATTGTTCTGATAAAAATTTCTGCGGTCTGAGCCGCCCTAGTGTAGGGGCTACTGACCACCAACTCTATCGCAGCAGCTTCATGCTGATGCTTCAGGACCTGGCGCTGGATCTGATCGCGGCCATAGGCCGACAGCTGTCGATAGCGGTCCGGCGATCCAGCCTCTGCATCGCCATGGCGCAGTATCAACAGCTCCAAGTTAACTACTTATCTTTTTCAGGCTCGCTGTCGCCATCGGTAAATGAAGGCACATCGCCGTCATCAATATCATCGGCTTCATCTACCTCGACAAACTCGGCATCTTCAACCTGCTCCGGCGAACGCACTTCATAGCCCTCAGAGGGGTCTACAACAGGCCATTCATTAAAGGGAAAAGGCTTATCATTAGCATTGAAGGTTAAAAACATCAGCGTCTGATACACCCACTTGCCCAGCCCCTGGCCAAGATTGCGCAGATTCTCGTTGTCATTGCCCGTCAGCAACACCAGCGCAAACTGCACAATAACCACCAGACTGATCACCAGTCGGGCAGCCATTAACAGCACGGTAAACAGCACCATATAGGCAAAACGAATCCAGGTATTAATATTTGTCAGAGGGAGCTTATTGTCAGTCATTTGTCTTCACCATAAATTCAACATCAGTATTTTGTTCCGCGAGCATCATGGTTTTCAATGATTCCATAATCGGTCGTTGCTCAAATAATGTGGCATACAAAGCGGAGGCCAGGGGCATATAAATACCCAAAGCATCGGCTTTCTCTTTTACTAGTTTAGTCGTATTTACGCCTTCAGCAACCTGGCCGACCTCGGCGATTGCCTGATCCAGTGTTTTGCCCTGCCCCAGAGCCACACCAATACGGAAGTTTCGGCTCAGGGGCGAGGTGCAGGTCACATAGAGGTCACCGACACCGCTGAGACCTAAAAATGTCAATGGATTGGCCCCCAACTTGACCGCAAAACGACTCATCTCAGCTAGGCTTCGAGTCAGCACCACAGACTTGGTATTTTGTCCCGCATGCATAGCCTCGGCAATACCGGACACAATGGCATAAATATTTTTTAGCGCCCCAGCCAATTCAACGCCGTAACGATCGTGATTGGCATAGACGCGAAAATACTTCGAGCTCAGCAACGCCTGAACCTGAGCGCACAAACTATCGCTATCACTGGCCACCACCGTCGCGGTAATCTCAAATGCCGCAATCTCCTTAGCCAGATTTGGACCGCTGATCACGCCCACCTCACACTGGGGTATTTCCTGTTCCAGAATCTGGCTGGGCAGCATAAAACTGTCTGACTCAATACCTTTGGCGGTACTGATCAAAATAGTGCCGGGTTTTAAAAAGGGGCAAGCCTGCCGGGCAAGCTGACGAATAGAGCTGCTGGGCACGGCAAAAAATACCGTATCCGCACCTGCTACCGCCTGCTCCAAATCTGTTCCCAGCTGCAGCGACTTATGCAGCCTGTAACCGGGCAAATAGGCGGCATTTTCACCAGCATCCCTGATCTGCTGAACACGCTTTTCACTGCGCAGCCAAAAACTGGTCTGGTAATTATTACTGGCAATCATATGGGCAATAGCGGTACCAAAACTACCGCCACCCAACACAGCTACTTTATGATTTTTAATCTGACTCAAGATTGCTCCTACAAGGTCACCCGCAGGCCACATTATAAGCCCAGAAATCAAAAAAGCGCCCCCTAAAGAGCGCTTTTTAACCTACTTGGGCCGGTTTTAGCCAAACATTATATGATTTAGCTCCTGGACAAATTCAGCAGGGTTCTCCAATGGTCTGCCTGCAGACAGTGCAGCCTGATCAAACAGGATTCTGGCCAGGCGCGCAGACGCATCAGTATCAGTTTCAGCCTCCAGTTTGCCCACCAGAGGATGCTGCATATTAATCTCAAGAATCGGCTTGGACTCTGGAACAGCCTGACCAGCAGCCTGCATAATTTTGCGCATCTGCTCACCCATATCATTGTCACCCACCACCAGGCAGGCCGGTGAACTGGTCAGACGGCTGGTGCTGCGCACCTCTTCCACCTTCTCTTCCAGCAGTGATTTAATGCGGGTTAGTAGCTCCCCATGCTCGCCATCATCAGCTTTATCGTCAGCCTCTGCATTGCTCTCTGACTTTGGGTCTTCGCCAGTAATTTTGCTTAGATCCAGCTCGCCGCGGGCAACATCCTGGAATGACTTGCCATCAAATTCAGTCAGATAGCCCATCATCCATTCATCGATACGATCGGACATCAGCAGCACTTCGATACCATGCTTGCGGAACACTTCTAGATAGGGGCTGTTGGCAATAACCGAATAGCTGTCGCCGGTGACGTAGTAGATTTTGTCCTGCCCTTCTTTCATGCGCTCAATATAATCAGCCAGGCTCACTGTTGGCTCAGCACCTTCGCTGCTAGAGCTGGCAAAGCGGAACAGTTTGGCAATCTTCTCGCGGTTGCCGTTATCTTCACTGGGGCCCTCTTTGAGCACAGCTCCAAACTGGGTCCAGAATGTGGCGTACTTTTCTGGTTCATTTTTGGCCAGCTTGGCCAGCATATCCAGTACTCGTTTGGTCAGAGCGGCACGAATACTGTCAACCATTGGGGTGCTTTGCAGAATCTCCCGCGACACATTGAGAGGCAGATCGGCACTGTCCAGCACACCTTTTACAAATCGCAGGTACATGGGCATAAACTGTTCCGCGTCATCCATAATAAAGGTGCGCTTGATATACAGTTTGATACCGCGGGCCGCTTCGCGCTGGTACAGATCCATAGGCGCCATGCCTGGGATATACAGCAAACTGGTGTAATCCTGCTTACCTTCCACGCGATTGTGGCTCCAGGCCAGTGGCTCGGCAAAATCATGGGACACATGGCGATAAAACTCTTTGTAGTCCTCATCGCTGACATCATTTCGCGATTTGGTCCACAGGGCCTGAGCATCATTTACCGCTTCCCATTCGGGAACTATCTCGGCGTCTTCAATATCATCTGACTTGTCTTCGGCCTCTGGCATTGGTGGTGTCGCTGGTTTAAGCATCTGCACCGGAATAGCAATATGGTCAGAGTACTTCTTTACAATGCTGCGCAGACGCCAGTCATTGGCAAATTCCTGCTCTTCGGATTTCAGGTGCAGCGTAATAGAAGTGCCACGCTGAGGGCGTTCAATCTGCTCAATCTGATAGTCCGCTTCACCCTCACAGCTCCAGCGCACGCCTTCGTCAACGCCAGTCGCGGCACGGCGGGTCTCGACCACTACGCGATCAGCAACAATAAACGAAGAATAAAAGCCCACACCAAACTGACCAATCAACTGGGAATCCTGCTTCTGATCGCCGGTCAGGTTTTTCAGAAACTCAGCAGTGCCAGACTTGGCAATAGTACCCAGATTGGTAATCACCTCCTCTCTCGACATACCTATGCCATTGTCGGAAATTTCAATGGTCTTGGCCTCTTCATCCACAGCAATACGAATACGCAAGTCGCCATCATCTTCATACAGCGCGGAGTTTTCCAGCGCTTCAAAACGCAACTTGTCAGTGGCATCGGAGGCGTTGGAAATTAATTCTCGCAGGAAAATCTCCTTGTTGGAGTACAGGGAGTGAATCATTAAATGAAGAAGTTGCTTGGCCTCGGTTTGAAAACCCAGGGTTTCGGCACCTGATTTAGCTTTGGCAGTCATTTCCGTTATATCTCCTAATTAAAAAACTGTTACTTTTTGTTGTTTTAAGAGATGGGGGCGAGCGCGATGATTTCAAGCACCGGCGGGAGAAATTTTACTCAGGAAATCAGAAAGTGGCAGCGGGCAGTCGCTATGGGTGTCTGGATATCGTCCTGCCAGGCGGTGGCCGTAACATTGACCAGTTTGTTACCCTGACGCAGCACGGTGCAATTGGCATAGATCGTTTTATAGCGGCCCGGGCGCAGATAATCCAGGGAGAAATCCACCACCTTGGGCACCAGATTTACATCCAGTGTATAGAGAATTTCTATGGCTGCACTGAGCTCGAGAAAACCGCCAATCACACCACCATGAATAGCGGGCAGGCTGGGGTTACCTATATTGGATGGACGTCGATCTAACCAGTACAGCACCCCATCCTGCTCTAACCTGGCCTGAGCGCCGATAAAGCTGCTGTAGGGAATCAAATCCAGAACAGACTGGGGGTTGCCTGCAGCTCTGGCACTAGTCAAACCGGTCAGCAATTCTTTAAGTTGGATACTCATTTATCCGCCTCTCGCTCATAGGCCTTGTCCCCATGGATCAGACGCTTAAAGCGACGACGAATCACATTGCCCAGAGAAATACTCGGGGTATCCACTCTCATAAAGGTGGCTACACAATGGGCAATTGGGTTTTCCGGATCATCCTGCCAGGCCGAGCCGCGGCAGAAAATCACATTGGAAGTATCTCTATAGACCTTGGCTGACACGTAGATAGGCTGGCCGGGTTCCGCCGGATGCATATAGTCCAGACGCAGATCCATAGTGGGAGTCACCGAGGGTCGCTTGAGCACAGAGATAGCGGCACAGCCACAGCAGGTATCCAGCAGGCTGACAATCACCCCGCCATGGACAACACCAGTAACAGGGTTACCCACCACCTCTTCCTTGTAGGGGAAGCTCATCTCCACTTCCCCGCGCCCTACTCTGGTCAATTCAAAACCCAATGCAGCGCCATGGCCGGTGCGCTCCATCGCCAGCTTTAGCATAGGTTTAAAAATGGCCAGTTTTAAATTCATCAGGCTAGACTGTCTTCCGCAACAAAGTATTTAGGATCTTCGATCACATTGACCTCGACCAAATTGCCGGCTTTCTTTAACAGCTTGCGGCACTCTTCACTCAGATGTACCAAGTGTAATGTTTTTCCCGCATTTTCATAGCGCTCAGCCAAAGTATCAATGGCTTCCAACCCGGAGTGATCCGCCACCCTGGATCGAGCAAAATCAATTACCACGTCATCATTGTCTGCCTTGGGGTCAAAGCGCTCCAAAAAGGAGGTGACAGAGCCAAAGAACAATGGCCCAGTCACTGCATAAACAGTAGAGCCTTTGTGATCTTCGCGGGCATCAATGCGAATATGCTTGGCATGCTCCCAGGCAAATACCAGCGCCGAAATAATGACACCCACTACCACGGCAACTGCCAAATCTGTGGCTACAGTCACCCCGGACACAGTCACCAGAATCAGTGCATCGCTGCGGGGCACCTTGCCGACAATACGAAAGCTCGACCATTCAAAGGTGCCGATCACCACAATAAACATCACACCAATCAATGCAGCCAGGGGAATCTGTTCAATTAATGGCGAGGCCACCAGAATAAACAGCAACAAAAACACTGCCGCACTGATGCCAGACATACGGCCGCGACCACCGGAATTTACATTGATCATGCTCTGACCAATCATGGCACAACCCCCCATGCCGCCAAAGAGACCAGTGACGGTATTGGCCACACCCTGGCCTATACATTCACGATTGCCGCGGCCGCGAGTTTCGGTAATCTCATCAATCAGGCGCAATGTCAGCAGGGATTCAATCAAGCCGATAGCCGCCAAAATAATCGCGTAGGGTAAGATAATCCACAGAGTCTCAAGGCTAAATGGCACCTGGGGAATATGGAAACTGGGCAAGCCACCACTGATACTGGCCACATCTCCTACCACTTTAGTGTTGATATCCAGCCCCAACACCAAGCCCGTCACAACACCAATAGCCACCAGAGATGCAGGTAGCGCAGTGGTAAAGCGCGGCAGCGAATGGATAATAATCATGGTCACCAGCACCAGACTCAGCAGCATATACAGCTCCTCACCCTGCAACCAAGCCACATCAATAATGCTGCCCTGCATAAAGGTGCCATCCAGCCAGCCGGGCTGACCAGCCTCACCAAACTGCCCCAACTGGGCCAAAAAGATCACAATCGCCAAGCCATTTACAAACCCCAGCATCACCGGGTAAGGCACCATGCGGATAAACTTACCCAGTTTTAGCACCCCGGCAGTAATCTGCAGAATGCCCATCAGCACCACAGTAATAAACAAATACTCAACGCCATGGTCAGCCACCAGTGACACCATCACCACAGCCAGAGCGCCAGTGGCACCACTGATCATACCCGGGCGGCCACCGATACAGGCGGTAATCAGACCCACCATAAAGGCGGCATACAGGCCAACCAGCGGATCAACCCCAGCCACAAAGGCAAAGGCGACAGCCTCTGGCACCAGCGCCAGAGCAACAGTAAGACCCGAAAGTACATCGTTCTTGAGTGTTGCAACTTTATTAAAATGAAGCTCAAACATTGAAAGGGGTTCCTTTGATCAATACAGATCATCTGAGATAGAAATAAGGTTATCGGCAGGCCTTGTGACAGACCTATACAAGCGGCAAGTTACTTGCGACCTGAACTGCGATTGGAATTGCCGCCCGAGGGGCGATTGCGACCGCTGGAACTTCTATTGCCACCGCTGCCATAGGGGGAGTTGCCAGCAGGCTTTTTCGCTGCAACATTGCCCCGTGAGTCTGAACGACCCGCTTCGCCGCTGCGAGAATCTGACTTCCCAGATGCACCTTCAGAGCGCTGTCCCGGCTTGCTGGTCTGATTGCGACCACCAGATTTGAGCTTACTGCCAGGCTTGGGGCCATGACCATAGGCCGAGCGGTTCTTTGATCGACTCGACTTATTATTGTGGCGGCTGTTATCACCGGCACTGTTCTCCCTATTGAGAGCCTTGCGCGGTTTGTTGCGTCGCACAGGTTTATTTAATGTAGTTTCAGGCAGGTTTTGGTCGGGCTCAAAGCCATCAATTTCTCTGCGCTCAAGCAACTTTTGCGTCAGACGCTCAATATCGGAGAGCAGATCCACCTCGTCCGCACTCACCAGCGAAATAGCCTGACCCGTTGCTCCAGCGCGGCCGGTGCGGCCAATACGATGGACATAGTCCTCAGATACATTGGGCAAATCAAAGTTGACCACCTGAGGCAGCTGCTCGATATCCAAACCACGGGCGGCGATATCAGTCGCTACCAGTATGCGGATTTTACTGGCTTTAAAATCAGCCAGCGCTCTGGTTCGAGCCCCCTGGCTTTTGTTGCCATGAATAGCGGCAGCGGTAATGCCAGCCGCATCTAACTGCTTGGTCAGCTTGTTGGCACCATGTTTGGTTTTGGTAAAGACCAACGCCTGATCCCAGCCGCCATCTTTAATCAGCTTGATCAGTAATGGTCCCTTTTGTTTCTTGTTTACCGGACAAATCCACTGCTCAACCGAGGGTGCCGCGGCATTGCGCGGGCTAACAGAAATTTCTATGGGGTTGCGCACCAAGCCTTTGGCCAGACCGCGGATATCATCGGAAAAAGTCGCCGAAAACATCAGGTTCTGGCGGCGTCGCGGCAGCAGCCCAATAATTCGCTTGATATCATGGATAAAACCCATATCCAGCATACGGTCGGCTTCGTCGAGCACCAGTACTTCCAGGTGTTCGAACTTGACTGCATTCTGGCTGTGCAGATCCATTAGGCGACCTGGCGTCGCGACCAGGATATCGACACCACGACGTAGCTTCATCATCTGCGGGTTAATCTTTACACCGCCAAATACCACGGTAGAACTCAAGTTCAGATGCTTGCCATACAGTGCTACTGACTCACCCACCTGAGCCGCGAGTTCCCGAGTAGGAGTCAGAATCAAAGTGCGCGCCTGATTGGGACCAGCGCGACGGCCCTTGGACAGACGCTCCAGAATTGGCAATGTAAAGCCAGCAGTTTTACCGGTACCTGTCTGAGCAGCAGCCATAACATCATGGCCGGCTAATACAGCAGGAACTGCCTTGGCTTGAATCGGTGAAGGCTCGCTATAGCCTTGCGCGGCAATAGCTTTAAGAATAGGAGCTGATAAGCCCAGTTCATCAAAGGTCATAAAATCGTCTTTTAATTGAGGTATGCCGACTTTGGACCTGAGTGGCAAAGATAAATTGAATTCGTGGGATGGTCCAGAATGGCGCGCAGCTTACAGAAAAGTACTACAGATTGCACCCTAAACCATTGAATTTACGTGATTTTAAGCTTCAGCAAGTACTTTGTAGGCGTTGATAACCGAATCTGGCGCCTGCACCAGTTCCACCAGCACGCCCTGAGAGCTCAGAGGGAACTCATCATTGCCTTTGGGATGCACAAAGCAGACATCGTAACCAGCGGCGCCACTGCGGATACCACCGGGGGTAAAACGCAGACCCTGCTCAGTCAGCCAGTCCACCGCTGCAGCCAGATTATCTACCCACAGGCCCACATGATTTAACGCAGGGATATCAACACGTGGTTTTTTATCTGCATCCAGAGGCTGCATCAGATCTACTTCCACCGCAAAGTCACCGGCACCCATCTCACAGATATCTTCATCCACATTCTCGGTTTCACTGACAAAGGTCTCTCGGTAACTAAGGCCCAGTAGGTCTACCCAAAAACTGCGCAGTTGCTGTTTATCTGTACCACCAACAGCAATCTGTTGAATACCTAAAATAGAAAAGGGACGATCAGTCATGGAGAATTCCTCAATAGGCCTGTCTGAACAAGTTAATAAACTGCTCCAGCATATCAGCAGGCAAATCATTAATACCAGCGGCAGCCTCGCGACCACCTCCGGTAGGAAACTGTCGGCACAGTGTTGCTGCACCTTGCTTATTATTTAAGGGCGCGCGCAGGCTAACCAAATAATTACCATTGGGTTTAGCGGTTATCACTGCATGGGCGCGATCCGGGTTTTGGTTGGTAAGGTCATTGCTGAACACACCACTTACCCGTCGAGCCCAAGGCATATCAGGTAATTCAAAAACGGCAATGGCATCAGTGGCCGTCAATGGCTGCACCGACTGGGCCAGACTGAGATCCTCATGGTAGCCAGTCTCCAGGCGCTCAAAGGCATGGGCCCCTGCACTGATAAAATCCAATGGGTTGGCATACTCAGACGCTAGCTGGTAGAGCTCCGCGGGATGGAAATACAGCTCTGTAATATCGGAGCCGTAGCCATTGTAATTGATATAGATACCCAGACGCTCAAGAAGACCTAACTGCTCGCCATTGAGCTGAGTATTCTTGGCCACGCCCAGAGCAGTCTTTTTCAGGTTGTCACCAAAGGTACCCACAATGCCCCAGTTGACATGGGCACCGCGTAAATAATGATTGATCAGCAAGCTGGTGCAGACATCGGGCGCCTCATTAATCATTGACCTCAGCGACGCAGAGGCAGGCACCTCACCGGCAAAATGGTGGTCTACATAAAAAACCTCGGCACCGGCATTTAAAGCGCGATGTAGATCATCACGATTTTTATCCATGGAAATATCGAGGACAGTAAGGCGGTCTCCTGCCTGAGCATCAACCTGTTTCAACAGGTTAATATCCCGTTTTACCCCAGTGACCAACTGCGCTTTTCTGGGCTCAGCCAGACGCAGCTGCACAAGAGCGCAGATACCGTCAGCGTCGCCATTAAAAATATCGTAGTTGGTCACGGTGCCTCTAAATTCGTTATTCTGAGTATTACCACTATTGCCCTGCAGCCCAGGGTCTCTATCGATCAAGCACTCTCAAGCTGGTAGTAATCCATCAATATCTGTGCCACCTCAGGACGGGAAAATTCCGGCGGCGGGGCAATACCATCACCCAGCATCTGTCGCACCTTAGTGCCAGAGAGCAAAATAAAATCGTCCTTGGTATGGTCGTCCGCCTCATTCATCATCACCACACGACCAAGTTTCTTGGAAAATGCAGTGTGGTCCGCATTAAAGATTTCAATCTCCAAAGCGCCAGCCGGAACTCTATCGGCAAATATAGTCTGGGCATCAAAGGCTCCATAATAGTCACCCACACCAGCGTGATCTCGACCCACAATCAGATGGGTACAGCCCATATTCTGGCGAAACACCGCGTGCAGCACAGCCTCTCTGGGACCTGCATAGAGCATATCAAAGCCATAGCCGGTCACCATTACAGAGTTGGCCGGGAAATAGAGCTCAACCATTTTGCGAATGCAGTCATCTCGGACTGAGGCGGGAATATCCCCCTGCTTTAATTTGCCCAGCAGCATATGCACTACCACGCCATCTGCTTCCAAGCGCTCCATAGCCATATGACAAAGCTCTTCATGGGCACGATGCATTGGGTTGCGGGTCTGAAAGGCCACGACTTTATTCCAGCCGCGCTGGGCAATTTCATCGCGGATTTCGCCAGCTGTTCTAAAGGTATCCGGAAAGTCTGCCTGGAAATAACTAAGGCTCAGCACCTGAATACTGCCTGACACCAGATTGCGCCCAAGTCCTGTAAAGGTGGCCACACCAGGGTGTTCAGGATCAGTAGTGGCAAATATCTGTTGCGCCATCATCTCTATCTGGGCACCGCTGACCGTCTCAATAGCGCTGACATCCATAATTGCCATCACTGGATTGCCCTCGGTGTTCGGGTCACGCAGAGCTATGCGGCTTGCGCCTGCAATTGCAGAGGCATCCTCTACCAGATTAAGCACAGGCACAGGCCAGAAAAGACCATCAACTGTATGCAGGTTTTCTGCCACAGCAAGTGCATCGGCGAGATTCATATAACCATCTAAGGGATTAAAGTAGCCCGCTCCAAGCATCACCGCATTGGCTGCGGCAGCGGAGTTAAGCTGCAATGAGGGCAGCGACTCTGCCTCAGTCTGCAGTGCTTGTAGCTGTTGTGGGTCAGTGACTAATAATGGATTGAGGGTATCCGAGCCATGGGGCTTGATCAAAAGTTGTTCTCCTGAAAAGTAGATGAAAAAAGTTTAATGTAAATTAGGACGCAGCGATCAAATCATGTGCCAGCAGATAGTCGACGATAGCCGCGACCTCTTGCTCAAGGCTCATCTTGTCAGTGCGCAAATGAATTTCCGCAGCCTGTGGAGGCTCATAGGGATCATCGATACCAGTAAAGTTCTTAATTTCTCCGGCACGGGCCTTTTTATAGAGCCCTTTGGGGTCCCGGGACTCCGCAGCCTGGAGAGAGCAGTCGACAAATATTTCAATAAAAGCACAGCCGGACTCCATATGCAGCTCACGGACACGATCCCGGTCGGCAGCATAGGGGCTAATAAAACTGGAGAGAGCAATCACACCCGAGTCCACAAACAGCTTGGCAATTTCGCCTATGCGCCGAATATTTTCAGTGCGATCATCGGCAGAGAAGCCAAGGTTTTTATTGATCCCCAGACGAACATTATCGCCATCTAAACGGTAGGTTAGCTTGCCTCGCTCATACAGCACCTTTTCCAGTGCAACAGCCACTGTACTTTTGCCGCTGCCGGACAATCCAGTGAACCACAATGTAGCCCCCTTTTGCCCGAGAAGTCTGGCGCGATCCTCGCGTGTAATATCACCGTCGTGCCAATGCACATTGGTGGCTTTTTGTTCCGTCATAGCTTGATTTCCAGATAGACACAGGAGCGCTAATGATAGAGATTTTTTACTATTTTGTATATCTGGCGTCTGAGACAGGCTGTGCTCCAGCTATCCAGCTATCCAGCACATCGGCGCCCGACCAATTCGCTACCCTGCCACTGTTGATGGCGTCACAGGGTTAATGATGGCCATACTGCTGCCATCCACTACTGAGTCTGCTACCCGTTAATAATGGCTAAAGCATTGGCAGCAATGGGCTGAACCATAGTCGCAATGCCGCCGGCAGCCTTGCTGGAGGCATTGCCATCCGCCGCTCGCTTGGCCACGCCCTGGGCAATAGCCGCTAAACGGAAAAAACTAAACGCCAAATAGAAATTCCAGTTATCCAGTTTGTCGATACCCATACGCTGGCAATAGCTGTCGATATAGTCCTGCTCACTGGGGATACCCAATGCCTGAGTATCTACACCAAGCAGCCCGGAGGAAGCACCGGGGCCATTGCCTGAAGGCAGGCGCATGCCCATGCACTGGTAGGCCAGATCTGCATAGGGATGGCCCAATGTGGACAGCTCCCAATCCAGTACTGCAATCACGCGCTCATTGTCTGCGCTAAACATCAGGTTATCCAGACGGTAGTCGCCATGAACCAAGGACACCTTGCCATCGTCCTCAGGAATATTATTGCCCAGCCATTCAATCACCTGATTCATCTCCGGGATCGGCTTTAACTCGGATGCTTTGTACTGAGCAGACCAGCGATCGTACTGGCGCTGGAAATAATTGCCCGGACGACCGTAGTCACTGAGTCCAACTTTCTCCAGATCTACCGAGTGAATCGCCGCCATAACCCGGCTCATCTCGTCATACATTTTGGTCCGCTGCTGATTGCTGGAAACATCCTCCAGAGACGATGCCCAGTGCACATTGCCATCACAGAATTCCATAATATAAAATATGGAACCTATCACTTCCGGGTCTTCACAGAGGTGATAGACCCTGGCTACAGGCACATCGGTATCGGCCAGTGCCGCTAAAACCCGATACTCGCGATCCACTGCATGGGCAGATTTGAGCAGCTTGCCCGGCGGCTGACGGCGCAGCACATAGGAGCCAGAGGCAGCATCAATTTTAAAGGTGGGGTTTGACTGACCGCCAGCAAATTTGCTGGCGGTTAAGGGGCCTTTAAACTCCTCAACATTGGCCTCTAAATAGCTGGCCAGGAGAGCTTCATCTAATGTATCTACTACAGACATAAGTCCTTCTTATTGTTTGAGATTGTTATTTTATGGTTATTAAAGACCAGCTAAACGGTCTTTAATCAGGCTGTCCGCCTCAGACATAATGCGGTCCATCAATTCCTGTACCGTGGGTACATCATTGATCAGTCCAGCCACCATACCACAGGACCAGGCACCGGCATCCATATCACCCTCTTTCATGATTTTCGGGTAAACACCAGCCACTTCCGGAAGGATATCGTCGATTTTAATATCTGCACCCAGGGCTTTTTCTTTCTCCAGCAGACGTTCTACCGCAGGGTTATTCAGCACACGCTCGGTATTGCGTAATGGGCGCATTACCAGACGGGTATCCAACTCACTGGCAGCCAGAATAGCGGCTTTTACATTGTCATGGACTGGCGCTTCTTTGGTGGCAATAAATCTGGTCCCCATATTCATACCATCAGCACCCATGGCCAGAGAGGCCACCAGACTGCGGGCATCGGCCATACCACCGGAAGACACAAAAGGAATGGTCAGTTCATCGGCAGCTCTAGGCAACAGAATAAAGTTGGGGATATCATCTTCACCCGGGTGGCCGCCACATTCAAAGCCATCCACCGATACCGCATCGCAGCCCACTTTCTCAGCTTTTAGGGCATGGCGAACCGCGGTGCATTTATGAATCACTTTAATACCAGCTTCTTTTAACGCAGGCATATAAGGTGCAGGGTTATTACCAGCTGTCTCAACAATTTTTACGCCGCCATCTATCACCGCCTGAATCAGACCTGGATAATCCGGTGGTGTCATAGAGGGCAGAAAAGTGATATTCACGCCAATGGGCTTGTCGGTCATAGTTTTACAGCGAGCAATTTCCGCCGCCAGCTTCTCTGGGGTGCCCTGGGTCAGAGCTGTGATAATACCCAAACCGCCGGCATTGGATACAGCAGCCGCCATCTCAGCCAGGCCGACATGGTGCATACCGCCCTGAATAATCGGATGCTCAATACCCAACAGCTCTGTAATACGTGTCTTCATTTTCCCTCTCCTTTTTAGTCATTTTGTTACTTATTTAAAGCGCTTGCCCTGCTCTGCCAATGATACCAGCAGTGAGCTTGGCGCCCAGAAGTCATCACCTGTGGTCTCATGGTAATGATTGATTTTTGCCAGCACCTTATCCAGACCCATACTGTTGGCATAGTGCATGGGGCCACCGCGATAGACGGGCCAGCCATAGCCGTAGACATAGGTCACATCAATATCACTGGCGCGCACGGCAATACCTTCGTCGAGGATTTTTGCCCCCTCATTGATCATGGGTAACAGGCAGCGATCGAGAATCTCTTCATCGGAAATATCCCCCTGAATAATACCCTGGGCTGCGGCAACCTCGGCAAACAGTTCCGCAGTCACAGCAGCTGGTGTTGGCATGCGCTTTTCATCGTAGTCGTAATAGCCTGCAGCGGTCTTTTGACCGCGGCGACCCAGTTCACAGAGGCGATCCTTAACATCCATTGGGTCGGAGTTATCTTTATCCCAACCCAGATCCAGGCCGGCCAGATCACCCATCTGGAATGCTCCCATTGGGAAGCCAAAATCAAATAGCACCTTGTCCACCTGCTCGATCGGCGCGCCTTCAAGGGCCAGCTTGCTGGCTTCAATCTGGCGTGGAAATAAAATACGGTTGCCTACAAAGCCCGGGCAAACACCTACAAGCACCGCCACTTTGCGAATGCGCTTGGCCAGCGCCATACTGGTTTTAATCACATCGTCAGAGGTTTTTTCTCCGCGCACCACTTCAAGAAGTTTCATAACATTGGCTGGGGAGAAAAAATGCAGGCCAATCACTGACTCAGGCCTGCTGGTCACAGCGGCGATTTCATTGAGATCCAGCGCTGAGGTGTTTGAGGCAAGAATAGCGCCCTGTTTGGCAATCTCATCTAGGCGAGTAAAGATATCTTTTTTGACCGCCATATTTTCAAACACAGCTTCGATAATCAGGTCACAGTCAGCCAGGTCGGCCATATCCACAGTGCCCTGAATCAGGCCACAGCGCTGCTCCACGGCCTCTTCGGTCAGACGACCTTTGCGTGCAGTGTTTTCATAGTTTTTGCGGATAGTACCCAGACCGCGATCCAGTGCTTCCTGACTGGTTTCCACAATGATCACAGGCACACCGACATTGGCGAAGTTCATGGAAATACCTCCGCCCATCAGGCCACCGCCAATAACACCCACCTTGGCAATAGGTAATTCTTTGGCATCATCCGATAGCCCCGGCACCTTGCCTGCTTGACGCTCAGAGAAAAAGAAATACTGTTGGGCCTGGGACTGAGGGCCAGCCATTAGCTCAGCA
>Ga0206131_10001291_pt1 | contig 32417 bp, 26 predicted proteins | sample Helgoland_Spring_FD_148636 | JGI IMG/M metagenome (GOLD analysis project Ga0206131, IMG submission 148636) | Pelagic subsurface seawater microbial communities from Kabeltonne, Helgoland, North Sea - Helgoland_Spring_Bloom_20160517_1 | ecosystem: Environmental > Aquatic > Marine > Epipelagic ... | reverse complement strand
CCGAACAACGCCCGCGTCGCATCCGTCGGCGCCTTGCTCGCATCCGCCCGGCTCCACCCCGTGACCTGATCGAGCGCGGGAAGCCGGGGTGACGCGTCGGACCCGGCCTCCGTCCCGGCACGCGCGCCCTCGCGCTGCGCGCGGCGGGCGGTGTCGGCGAGGTCGAAGGCTTCGCGGGCGCGGCGCTGGCGTTCTTCGTGGAGGAGGATCAGGCGCATCGCGTGCGCCTCGCGTGGTTCGCCGGGGCGGCGCTTCATATGCTGTTGCTCGTCGACCAGCCGCGCCTCCTTCTGGTGGAGGTAGAGCAATTGCAGCGCCTGGTTCGCGGTCATCGGCGGGATCGGCGGGGGATCGTTGTCGCGCCACGCGCTGTCGGCGGTGCTGGTCGCGGCGCTGCTCTCGATCAGCGCGAGTTCGAGGCGGTCGTAGCCGAGCTGGAGCGCGAGCCGCCATTCGCGGGCGAAGCCGGGGTGGTTGCGCTTGTGCTGGTAGAAGGCGCTGTGGGTGAAGCCTGCCGCCTTGGCGGAAAGGCGGACGTTGGCGGTGGCGCTGAGCGCGGCGAGGAACGCCTGTTCGACCGCGCGGGTCAGGCGGCGCGCGGCGGGGGCGCGGAGCTGGCGCCCCGATTGCTGGCGGATGAGGTGGGGCTCCCCCGTCACCGCCGCTCCACCAGCGGGCGTTGCCCGGCGGTCCCCCGTATCGGGTTGATCGTGCCGGGGAGGAACCGCGAGACTGGCGTGCGCGAGCGCGAGGGCGGCGTCCCAGTCGGCGGCGAAGGCGGGGTGGCTGGCGCGGCGCCGGGTCAGCGTGGCGCGGTGGAGGTCGACCGCGCGCGCGGCGAGGCGGGCGTTGCCGGTGCGGGCGAGCGCGGCGAGGAACGCGCGGTTCTGGCGCTGTTGCGCGGGGGAGAAGGGGCGCGGCATGGCGCGGGACCATCTCCGCCGGTTTTTCCTACATTGCAAGGGGCGCGCGATGCGGCTATGCGCGACCGCTTCCATGACCGATGGAAACTGCGGGAGCCGCGGACGCCAAACGTCCGGGGCGGTCGAACCGCTAAACTTGAACCAGGCGGACGGCGCATGCGCGGCCCGCCCCTGCTACAGAGTGAGATTGCCCCCATGGCAAAGAAGATTACCGGCTATATCAAGCTGCAGGTGCCAGCAGGCGCCGCCAACCCCTCGCCCCCGATCGGCCCGGCGCTGGGTCAGCGCGGCGTCAACATCATGGAATTCTGCAAGGCGTTCAACGCGCAGACCGGCGATGTCGAAAAGGGCACGCCGCTGCCCACCGTCATCACCGTCTATGCCGACCGGTCGTTCAGCTTCGAGACGAAGAGCGCACCCGCGACGTATCTGATCAAGAAGGCCGCGAACCTGAAGTCGGGCTCGAAGGAGCCGGGCAAGGTGTCGGCCGGCAAGATCAAGCGCAGCGCGCTGACCGCGGTCGCCGAGCAGAAGATGAAGGACCTGAACGCCAACGACCTGGACGCGGCAACGCGGATCATCGAAGGCAGCGCCCGCGCAATGGGCCTCGAAGTGGTGGAGGGCTAAGAAGATGGCAAAGCTTTCGAAGAAGCAGCAGGCGATCACGGTCGACCGCGAGAAGCTCCACGGCATCAACGAGGCGATCGGCCTCGCCAAATCGGGCGCGACGTCGAAGTTCGACGAGACGATCGAGGTCGCGCTGAACCTGGGCGTCGATCCGCGTCACGCCGACCAGATGGTCCGCGGCGTGGTGAACCTGCCCAAGGGCACCGGCAAGACGGTGCGCGTCGGCGTGTTCGCCAAGGGTGCGAAGGCGGACGAGGCGCGTGAAGCGGGCGCGGACGTCGTGGGCGCGGAGGATCTGATGGAGATCGTCCAGGGTGGCACGATCGATTTCGACCGCTGCATCGCGACACCGGACATGATGGGCGTCGTCGGGCGGCTCGGCAAGGTGCTGGGGCCCAAGGGGCTGATGCCGAACCCGAAGCTCGGCACGGTCACGATGAACGTCGCGCAGGCGGTCAAGGACGCCAAGAGCGGCCAGATCGAATATCGCGTCGAAAAGGCGGGGATCATCCATTCGGGGATCGGCAAGGCGTCGTTCCCGGCGGAAGACCTGCGCGCGAACTTCGACGCGCTGGTCGATGCGATCGTGCGCGCCAAGCCATCGGGCGCGAAGGGCAAATATGTCCGCAAGGTCGCGATTTCGAGCACCATGGGTGCGGGGATCAAGGTCGACACGAACGAGGTCGCCGGGGCGTAAGCGTCTCGCGATCGGTTCGATGTAACTTGGGGAAAAGGCCTCGGCAGCAATGCCGGGGCCTTTTTTTCGTGGCGGGGGCGTCGCTATCGCGCACCGACCAGCGTGGAGGGCGTGAGGCTGGGCGCCACCACGACCATGTCGTACCGCTCGACCGTCCGGCGCCACGCGGCACTCATGTCAGCCGCCGCGCGCCCCCGGAATGGGCGCAGGTCGAGCAGGATCCAGTCCTGCCCGTCGCGGACATGCGGCGGCAACGCGTCCTTCAGCCAGGCGTAATCGGCATCGTCGGTCACGACGAACGGCTCATGCCTCACCTGACGCCCGACCCCGCCGTACAGGGCATGAACGCCCCCGGCCCCGTAGACCGCGATGTGGAGCGATGCGGCGCCCGCGCCCTCCGCCCGCTCGGCGACGTAATTGCCCAGATCGCGTTGCCCCAGCGCGTTGACGCCCTTTGCCATGTGGACGTCGCCGAATTTGAACAGCATGCGGGCCGAGGGTGGGCGCGCCGCAAGATAGGCGGCCAGCGTCCGTTTCATCAGCAGCGACCGTTGCCGGTTGGACGCAACGCCGTCGGTGTTCTGGCCGCGATAGATCGCCCGCGTGGTGACGAGTGCCGCGAACAATTGCTTCACCCGATCGCCGCCGTCGCGCGCGATCGCCGATTGCGCCTCGGCCAATTGCTGGTCGGTGACCGCGTAGAGGAACAGATCGCCCGGCGAGCCGGAGGCCAGCGCCTTGGCGGTGGCGGCGCGATCCGCCGTCACGAACCGGTCGATCACAGCGCGCGCCGCCGGGCCGGGGCGGGCCGCCACCATCCGTTCGAACAGATAGCCCGACGCCCCGAAAAATTCCTGGTCGAGCCCCCACATCCGGAACCGCGGGCCGCCGAGCCGGGCACAGTCGGCCGCCATGTCGCTTTCATCGCGGCCATTCTGGAAGGCGAAGGCATCGGGATGGGCCCGCATGAACGCGCCGAGCCGGGTAATCCGGTCGGGCCGACGCAGGTCCTGGTTGACGACGCCAGCCGCCTCCGGCCCGATCTCGACCGCGAAGGCATCGAGCCCGCCGGGTGCCATCAGGCGGCAGACGCCGGTCGTGAACTGCGGAATCTCGCGCGACAGATGGTCTTCGCCGATCAGGACATAGCGCGACTGCGCGATCCCGTCGGCGAGCAGCTCGGCACCCGGACCATGCAAGCCGGTGGCATCGACCCGAAGCGTGGTCCGCGCGCGGTCGAGGCGCGCCGCAAACGTTGCCTCATCCGGGCTGGAGCCTGCCGATACCGATGAGGTCGCGAGGCAGGCGATCGCCAGCGACGCCATGGCGGTCACGGGACGGTGGGTGACACGGGACAGATATGTGCGTCGCATCGTCGAGTCAGGCCCCCCTGCGTGCGTGAATAATAGCACGCCCGCCATGTCTCGTGGCAAATCCCACGGCGATCAAGGCAATTTGCCGGGTCGCCTGCACGCATCGCGACATTCGCTCAAAATGCGCCCGCCCCGCCGTTCAGCCTGGTTCAAGCCGCATCATGCTAAGGCACAGGCTATGGCAGGGTATCAGGCATCGGCGCGCGAACGCTGGGCGTCGATCGCAGGGGTGGTGCTGGTGCATGCGGTGCTGGCGGCGGTGTTGCTCTGGGGACTCGCGCCGAAGTTGACGACCGTGCGCGACCGCGTGCTGACGACGTTCGCGGTGCTGCCCCCTGCCCCGCCACCGCCCGTCGTGCCCGATCCCGCACCGGCCATCGCGCGCGCGCTTCGGGGTGAGGCCGCGCCGTCGGCGGTGCGCGCGAGGCCGTCGCCGGTGGCGGCGCCCACGCCGATCGTGCCGCCGCCGCTTCCCCGCCCCGCCCCGCCGATCGCGGCGGCGGGCACGGCGGTGGCCGCGGGCGCGGCGCCGACGCCCGGCCCGGGCACGGGTGCGGGCGGCGTCGGCGAGGGGCCGGGTCGCGGCGCGGCGGGATCGGGCACCGGGGGTGGCGGCAGCGGCGCGACGCTGATCCGCGGGGGTATCGTCGATCGCGATTATCCGCGCGATGCGCGGCGGGCGCGGTTGGGGGGTGTCGTGACGGTGCGCTTCACGGTCGAGCCCGATGGCGGGGTCGACGGATGCCGGGTGACGCAATCGAGCGGCGTCACCAGCCTGGACCTGACGACGTGCCGGTTGATCGAGCAACGGTTTCGCTACGCCCCCGCGCGCGATGCCGCGGGGCTGGCGGTCGCCGAACCACGCGGCTGGCGGCAGACTTGGTGGCTGGACGGGATGCCCCTGCCCGCTCCCTAGGCGGCGGTGTCGTGGGTGAGGCTGTGCTGGCTGCGGTGCGGGGTGGGTCGCCCGTCAGCGGTTTGGGGCTGTGGTGTCGCGCACTATGATCGTCGGGCGCGCATGACGCGGGCGTGGTGGCGCCTGAGGCTCGTGAGTCGAGCCGACCCGACCTTCGGAGGTTATGGATTCCCGCCTTCGCGGGAATGACGGGGGTAGGTGGGTTGGGTCGAGGTCGGTCGGTTTTCGGGTTGGGCCCGATGGCCGGGGCGACGGATGCCGGGTGATGCGATCGAGCGGGGTTGCGGGCGTAGGCCTGACGACGTGCCGGTTGATCGAGCAACGGTATCGCTACACTCCTGCGCGCGATGCCGCGGGGCGGGCGGTCGCCGAACCACGCGGCTGGCGGCAGACTTGGTGGCTTGAGGGGATGCCACTGCCCGCTCCCTAGGCGGCGGTGTCCTGCGTGAGGCTGTGCTGGCTGCGGTGCGGGGTGGGGCGCGGTTCGGCGGCTTGGGGCTGTGGCGTCGCGCGCCATGATCGTCACGCGCACGGCGTGGGCGTGGTGACGCCTGAGGCTGGCAAGTCGAGCCGACGCGTCCTTCGGAGGTTATGGATTCCCGCCTTCGCGGGAATGACGGTGGTGGGTGGGGCGTATGGATTCCGCCTGCGCGGGAATGACGGGGGTTTGATAGGTTGGGTCTGAGCCGATCCGTATCCGGGTCGTACGTGCCCGCGATGGCGGACGATAGCAGGGTGCCGGTCGTGGATCGCGCTGGCTTGCCTTCGTCCCCGTCTGCGGCGAAGGGTCGGCGATGGCTAGTAACGCTTCCCCCGATGCCACGCTGTGGCGGCGCGCCACGGCGGCGCAGTTTTCCGTGATCATCGATGCGGACGATTATTTCGTCCACGCGCGCACCGCGATGCTGCAGGCGAAGAAGCGGATCATGTTGATCGGGTGGGATTTCGATGCGCGGATCAAGCTGACGTCGGGACAGCGCGAACCGGGCGAACCCGAGACGCTGGGCGAATTCATCTATTGGCTGGCCGAACGCACGCCCGAGCTGGAATTCTATCTGCTGCGCTGGGACATGGGGGCGTTGAAGGCGCTGTTCCGCGGCACGACGATCCTGACCGTGATCAAATGGATGCGGCACAAGCGGATCCATACGAAGCTGGATCACAAGCATCCGACCGGCGCGTCGCATCACCAGAAGATCATGGTGATCGACGATTGCTTCGCCTTTTGCGGCGGGATCGACATGACCGGCGAACGCTGGGACACCCGCGCGCATCGCGACGGCGATCCGGGCCGGACGGGGATGAACGGCAAGCCCTACAAGCCCTGGCACGATGCAACATCGGCGATCCGCGGCGAGGCGGCGGCCGCGCTCGGCGACCTGGCGCGCGAACGCTGGCGGCATGCGGGCGCGGGCGAGCTGGCGCCGGTCGCCGACGCCTGCGACTGCTGGCCCGAGGGACTCGCGACCGATTTCCACGATATCGAGATCGGCATCGCGCGCACCCGCCCGCTGATGGACGACCAGACCGAGATGCGCGAGATCGAGGCGCTGTTCGTCGCGCAGATCACGGCGGCGCGCGAGACGATCTATGCCGAAAGCCAGTATTTCGCATCGCGCAGGATCGCCGAGGCGATCGCCGCGCGGCTGAGCGAGCCCGACGGGCCGGAGATCGTGCTGGTCAACCCGGTCAGCGCGCAAGGGTGGCTGGAACCGCTGGCGATGGATACCGCGCGCGCGCGGCTGATCACCGCGCTGACCGCGCGCGATCCGCACGGACGGCTGCGACTGTATCATCCCTACACCGCGGGCGGCGAATCGATCTATGTCCATGCCAAGGTGATGATCGTCGACGGGCAGACGCTGCGGATCGGATCGGCGAACATGAACAACCGGTCGATGGGGCTCGACACCGAATGCGACGTGACGCTGACCGGCGCGGCGGGCAGCCCCGTCGCCGCGCGGATCGCGACGATCCGCGACGAACTGATCGCCGAGCATCTGGGGGTCGATGCCGAGCGGGTGACCGCGGGGATCGCCGCCAACGGGCTGATCGCGACGATCGAGGCGTTGCGCGGCGATGGTCGGTCGCTGCGCCCGTACGAGATTCCCGATCTGTCGGAAGTCGAGGCGTGGCTGGCGGACAATGAGGTGCTCGACCCCGAAAGCCCGTCCGAAATGTTCGAAACGCGCAGTCGCGGGCTGTTCCGCCGCTGGCTGCGGCGTCCGCGCGAGGGGTAAGGCGGCGCGCGAGGGGTGAGGCGGCGCGCGAGGGGTGAGGCGGCGCGCGAGGGGTGAGGCGGCGCGCGAGGGGTGAGGCGGCGCGCGGCTTGACTATCGCGGCGTGGCTGCTAGGAGCCCGACCTCGTCCGACGGGTTCGCCCGCCGGGCATCCGTCCGAGACAGCAGGTGCCGGGATTGCCCCGGCTTAATGTCCTGCCGAGGCGGGGATTGGAATTTCCGGTTCCCGGTGCGCAGCACCGGTCCGCCATGCGTATCGCGCATGCCCTTCCCCATCGCTGGACAAGCCCCGGTGGAGTCCGCTCCGCCGGTTTGTAACCGAGCGCGTTCCGGCGCGCTCAAAACTGTGGAGAATGGCATGGATCGTGCTCAAAAGGCCGAAGCCGTCGCCGAACTGAACCGTACCTTCACCGAGGTCGGCGTGGTGGTCGTCACCCGCAATCTCGGCATGACCGTCGCGCAGTCCACTGCGTTGCGGACGAAGATGCGCGAAGCCGGCGCGACCTATAAGGTCTCGAAGAACAAGCTTGCCAAGATCGCGCTCGACGGCACGGACTATGGGTCGCTGGGTGACATGTTCACCGGCCCCGTGGGCCTGGCCTCGTCGATCGACCCCGTCGCCGCTGCCAAGGTAGCGGTCGATTTCGCGAAGACGAACGACAAGTTCGAAATCGTGGGTGGGGCGATGGGCGCGACCGCACTCGACGTGGCCGGTGTCCAGGCACTTGCCACGCTGCCATCGCTCGATGCGCTGCGCGCCAAGATCATCGGCCTCGTCGTGGCACCCGCCACGAAGATCGCCACGATCGCGCAGGCTCCTGCGGCGCAGCTCGCGCGCGTGCTGTCGGCCTATGCCGAAAAGGAAGCTGCCTGACATTTGTCGGGCGTTCGTTCCCGGCCTTCGGGAGCGATATCGAACTGAACCGAACGGGGCATGTCGCCCCCGCATAGATAAGGAAATACCATGGCAGACCTGAACGCGCTGGTTGACAGCCTGAGCGAACTGACCGTCCTCGAAGCCGCCGAGCTGTCGAAGATGCTGGAAGAAAAGTGGGGCGTTTCGGCCGCAGCAGCGGTCGCAGCACCGGCAGCAGGCGGCGGCGCAGCAGCGCCGGCAGCCGAAGAGCAGACCGAATTCGACGTGATCCTGACCGGCGACGGTGGCAAGAAGATCAACGTCATCAAGGAAGTCCGCGCGCTGACCGGCCTGGGCCTGACCGAAGCCAAGACGCTGGTCGAGTCGGCTCCCAAGGCCGTCAAGGAAGGCGTCAACAAGGAAGAGGCCGAGAAGGTCAAGGCGCAGCTGGAAGCAGCCGGCGCGACCGTCGAGGTCAAGTAAGCCGCAACGGGACGAGCGGGCCGTGGTTCGCTCGTCCCGACAGGCTGACTGGCGTCAGGGGCGTTGCCCGTGACTGCCGATATAGAAAAGGGCGGCTCCTCAGCGCGAGGGGCCGCCCTTTTTCTGTCTGGTGATACGGTGCGCGCGGGGCCGGGCGCGCTACACCACACCCGCGGGCAGCGCATGCGGGCGGGCGGCGACGGCGTCGTACATCCGCGGCGGGAGATCGAGCCAGATCGGCGCGAGCTTGGGTGAATCGACGCGCTCGATCCCCACCGCGAAGGCGCGGGCGGCGCGATAGGGGTCGCCGCGGGTGACGAACTGACACAGGCACGCGACCAGGGGCACGAAGATCGGGCGATCCCCCGCGGTCATCGGCTGCACCGCGGTGCGCGCGGTCGGCGCGACGATCCGCACCGCGCGCGATTCGCCGGGAGCAAGCGTGAAGGGCGGCACGACGGGCCGCGCGGGCGGCTGCGCGAACCAGGCGGCGAGGTCGTCGTCCTGCCCCTTGTGCGCGCTGAGCAGCCCGACGACGATCTGGACGCGATCGATCGGATCGGCGCCGTTGTTGACGATGGTCAGCTCACCCTCGACGAGCGCGCTGAGCAGGTTGAGCCCCGCGCGGGCGGGGCGCAGGTCGAGGTCGATCGCGGGCCGCGGGGCGTCGGGTGCCGGGGCGGCGGGCGCGACGGGGGCGACGGGTGGTGGCAAGGCGGTCGTCGCTGCGGGCGTGAGGGCTGGCTTGGCGGGGGGCGCGGGTGGCGGGGTCGGTTCGGGGCGGGGCGACGGCGCGGCGGCCGCGCGGAGATGCGGGCCCGCGGTGATGGCCTTGGTCGCACCGCGACCGCGCAGGAGGAACATCACGCCTGCCGCGAGGACGGCGGCCAGCGCGGCGAGCCACCACAGCCAGCCGCTGCCCTGTTCGCTCGCCGCCATGTCGGGCTGCTGGGGTGTGGGTGCCGGGGTGGGTGCTGGCGCTGGTGGCGGCGTGTTGTCGAGCGTGGTCGACGGGGTCTCGGTTGCGGTCGGCGGAGCCTGGGTGGGCGCTGGCGTTGTCGGCGCTGCGTCGGTACGGGTCTCTGCGGGCGGCTCGGCGTCGCGTGGAAGCGTCTGGCGTGCGGTAGCGTCCGTGTCGCGCGCGGGAGTGGCTCGACGCGAGGGGGCGCTCGTCGTGGGCGCGGGGCGGGTCGATGGCAGGACGACGACGCCCGGCGCGGGGGTGGGTGGCGTGGCGGACGGGGCGGACTGGCGCGGCGCGTCGCTCTGGTCGGGCGCGGTCGCGGGGCGCGAGGGCGGCAGGCTGTAGTTGCCGAGGCCCTGGAGCGGCGCGCCCTGATCCTGCGCCCCTTGATTCTGCGCTAACGCCGGGGCGGCGAGCGGGAGCGAGAGGGCCAGCACGGCGGGCGAGGCAAGCGATAAGAAGGACATGGTCATGATCTGGCGTGTCGTTGGTGAATGCCGCACGACCGCAAACAGGCGTGCGGCGAAGCGCCCCGTGCCAACGCCGAACCGAAGCGCGCGCGATCGGGCAATGGCGCAAGGATGCGTGACCACCCTGCCCGTCCCCAACGGGCCGCTATCGGTCGTCACCGCCGCCCGTGCGTTTGACTTGGCCCGGTGGGCTGCCTATATCCGGCCTCTAGCCCGCTGTTTCGGGACATGATGTGCCGTCGCGCAGTGCATCGTACGAATAGGAACAGGGTGGTTTCATGGACGCTGGGAGCCGACGCACGGGTTGCGATCGGCTTTTTTGCGTCCATCCGTGCGTTCATATTCTGGCTGATTGAGGCGACCCCTACCCATGGCAACCAAAGCGATCGAGACCGGCAGCACCGCAAAGCGCCGCATCCGCAAGGTCTTCGGCAACATCCACGAAGTCGTGCAGATGCCGAACCTGATCGAGGTCCAGCGCGAGAGCTACGAACAGTTCCTGCGCTCCGACAAGTCGATCGGCCATATCTCGGGTCTGGAAAAGACGCTGCGCAGCGTGTTCCCGATCCAGGATTTCGCGGGCACCGCCTATCTCGATTTCGATGACTATGTCCTCGAACCCCCCAAGTTCGACGTCGAGGAATGCCGCCAGCGCGGGATCACCTATGCCGCGCCGATGCGCGTCACGCTGCGGCTGACCGCGTTCGAGGTCGATCCCGATACCGAAGCCAAGTCGGTCATCGATATCAAGGAGCAGGACGTCTATATGGGCGACATGCCCCTGATGACGGGCAACGGCACCTTCTTCATCAACGGCACCGAGCGCGTCATCGTCAGCCAGATGCACCGCAGCCCGGGCGTGTTGTTCGACCATGATCGCGGCAAGACGCATTCGAGCGGCAAGTATCTCTTCGCCGCGCGCGTGATCCCGTATCGCGGATCGTGGCTGGATTTCGAATTCGACGCGAAGGACATCGTCAACGTCCGGATCGACCGCAAGCGCAAGCTGCCGGTCACCGCGCTATTGTACGCGCTGGGGATGACCAGCGAGGATATCCTCAATCATTTCTACAACCGCGTGACCTATGTCCGCGGCCAGGGCGGCTGGGAAATCCCGTTCGATCCGGCCAACTGGCGCGGCGTGAAGCCGTTGTTCGACATCGTCGACGCCAAGTCGGGCGAAGTCGTGTTCGCCGCGCAGCAGAAGATTTCGCCGCGCGCCGCGAACAAGGCGGCCAAGGACGGCCTGACCAGCCTGCTGATCCCGACCGAGGAAATCTACGGCCGCTATTCGGCCTATGACCTGATCAACGAAAGCACCGGCCAGATCTACATCGAGGCGGGCGACGAGATCGGGGCGGAAAACCTCGAACTGCTCGACAAGGCGGGGATCGACCGGATCGAGCTGCTCGACATCGATCACGTGTCGGTCGGCCCGTGGATCCGCAACACGCTGAAGGTCGACAAGGCCGAGGAGCGCGAACAGGCGCTGTCCGACATCTATCGCGTCATGCGCCCCGGCGAGCCCCCCACGCTGGAAACCGCCGAAGCGCTGTTCAGCGGGCTGTTCTTCGATCCCGATCGCTATGATCTGTCGGCGGTCGGGCGCGTCAAGCTCAACATGCGGCTCGACCTGGATGCCGAGGATACGGTGACGACGCTGCGCACCGAGGATATCCTGGCGGTCATCAAGACGCTGGTCGACCTGAAGGACGGCAAGGGCGACATCGACGACATCGACAATCTGGGCAACCGGCGTGTCCGGTCGGTCGGCGAGCTGCTCGAAAACCAGTATCGCGTCGGGCTGCTCCGCATGGAGCGCGCGGTGAAGGAGCGGATGTCGTCGGTCGATGTGTCGACGGTGATGCCGAACGACCTGATCAACGCCAAGCCCGCGGTCGCCGCAGTGCGCGAATTCTTCGGTAGCTCGCAGCTGTCGCAGTTCATGGATCAGACCAACCCGCTGTCCGAAGTGACGCACAAGCGTCGCGTCTCTGCGCTCGGGCCAGGCGGCCTGACGCGTGAGCGCGCGGGCTTCGAAGTCCGCGACGTCCATCCGACCCATTATGGCCGGATCTGCCCGATCGAAACGCCCGAAGGCCCGAACATCGGGCTGATCAATTCGCTCGCGTCGTTCAGCCGCGTCAACAAATACGGCTTCATCGAAACGCCGTATCGCAAGATCATCGACGGCAAGGTGACCAACGACGTCGTCTATCTGTCGGCGATGGAAGAGGCCAAGCACACGATCGCGCAGGCATCGGCGGCCTTGACCGAAGATGGCAGCTTTTCCGAAGACCTGGTCTCGGCCCGTCAGGCGGGCGAATTCCTGATGGCGCTGCGCGAGACGATCACGTTGATGGACGTCAGCCCCAAGCAGCTGGTGTCGGTCGCGGCATCGCTGATCCCGTTCCTGGAAAACGATGACGCCAACCGCGCGCTGATGGGATCGAACATGCAGCGGCAGGCCGTGCCGCTGGTCCAGGCCGAGGCGCCGTTCGTCGGCACCGGCATGGAAGAGACGGTGGCGCGCGATTCGGGCGCCGCGATCTCCGCCAAGCGCGCAGGGATCGTCGATCAGGTCGATGCGGCGCGTATCGTCATCCGCGCGGTGGGTGAAGTCGATGCCGGCAAGTCGGGCGTCGACATCTACACGCTGATGAAGTTCCAGCGATCGAACCAGTCGACCTGCATCAACCAGCGTCCGCTGGTGAAGGTGGGCGATGTCGTCAACGAAGGCGACATCATCGCCGACGGCCCGTCGACCGAGTTCGGCGAGCTGGCGCTGGGCCGCAACGCGCTCGTCGCGTTCATGCCCTGGAACGGCTATAACTACGAGGATTCGATCCTCATCAGCGAACGGATCGTGAAGGACGACGTGTTCACGTCGATCCATATCGACGAGTTCGAGGTGATGGCCCGCGATACCAAGCTGGGGCCGGAGGACATCACTCGCGATATCCCGAACGTCGGCGAGGAAGCGCTCCGCAACCTCGACGAAGCGGGCATCGTGTACATCGGCGCCGAGGTCGAGCCGGGCGACATCCTGGTCGGCAAGATCACGCCGAAGGGCGAAAGCCCGATGACGCCGGAAGAAAAGCTGCTCCGCGCGATCTTCGGTGAAAAGGCGTCGGACGTGCGCGACACGTCGCTCCGCCTGCCCCCGGGCGTCGCCGGGACGATCGTCGACGTGCGCGTCTTCAATCGCCACGGGATCGACAAGGACGAGCGCGCGATGGCGATCGAGCGCGAGGAGATCGAGCGGCTGAAGAAGGACAGCGACGACGAGCGCACCATCCTCAACCGGGCGACGTGGAGCCGGTTGCGCGAGATGCTGCTCGACCAGACCGCGACCGCGGTGCCGAAGGGCGGGCCCAAGAAGGGCGCGACCATCGACATGGACGTGCTCGACAGCGTCGATCGCCACGAATGGTGGAAGTTCGCGGTGGCCGACGATGCGGTCCAGTCGAACCTGGAAGCCGTGAAGCAGCAGTATGACGATGCCGCCAAGCTGATCACCGACAAGTTCCACGATCGTCGCGAGAAGCTGGAGCGGGGCGACGAACTGCCGCCCGGCGTGCTCAAGATGGTCAAGGTGTTCGTCGCGGTGAAGCGCAAGCTGCAGCCGGGCGACAAGATGGCCGGGCGTCACGGCAACAAGGGCGTGATCAGCCGCATCCTGCCGGCCGAGGACATGCCGTTCCTCGCCGACGGGACGCCGGTCGACCTGGTGCTCAACCCGCTGGGCGTGCCGAGCCGGATGAACGTCGGGCAGATCTTCGAAACGCATCTGGGCTGGGCCGCGCGCGGCCTGGGCCAGCAGATCGCGCAGCAGCTCGAGGATTGGCGCGAGGCGAATCCGGACGTCAAGTCGGGCACGATGCCCGATGCGGTGAAGGAACGCCTCAAGACGATCTACGGCGAACATTATCTCGCCGATATCGAGGCGCGGTCGGCCGACGAGATCATGGAACTGGCGCAGAACCTGAAGCCGGGTGTCCCGATGGGCACGCCCGTGTTCGACGGCGCGGTCGAAAAGGACGTGTCCGACATGCTCGAACTGGCGGGCTTCGACCCGTCGGGCCAGTCGGACCTGTTCGACGGGCGCACCGGGGACAAGTTCGATCGTCAGGTGACCGTGGGCATCATCTATATGCTGAAGCTCCACCATCTGGTCGACGACAAGATCCATGCGCGCTCGATCGGGCCGTACAGCCTCGTCACCCAGCAGCCGCTGGGCGGCAAGGCGCAGTTCGGCGGACAGCGGTTCGGCGAGATGGAGGTCTGGGCGCTCCAGGCCTATGGCGCCGCCTATACGTTGCAGGAAATGCTGACGGTGAAGTCCGACGACGTCGTCGGGCGCACCAAGGTCTATGAGGCGATCGTCAAGGGCGACGACACGTTCGAAGCCGGTATTCCGGAGAGCTTCAACGTGCTGGTCAAGGAAATGCGCTCGCTGGGCCTCAACGTCGATCTCAAGAGCGACGAGGTCGACGAGGACGGGATCGCGATCGCGGCGGAATGAGGGTGACGGGCGTCGCCGCGCGGGCGGCGCCCTCCCCCCAGTCTCCCGGTCCTGCGCTCCGCAATTTTACCCCTAGAGGGAAGTGAATTTATGAACGAGATGACCCCCTTCGCCAATCCGGTCGCCAAGCCGGAAACGTTCGACCAGATCCAGATCGGCATCGCATCGCCCGACAAGATCCGGTCGTGGTCGTTCGGCGAGATCAAGAAGCCCGAAACCATCAACTATCGCACGTTCAAGCCCGAGCGTGACGGCCTGTTCTGCGCGCGCATCTTCGGTCCGATCAAGGATTACGAATGCCTGTGCGGCAAGTACAAGCGGATGAAGTACAAGGGCATCGTCTGCGAAAAGTGCGGCGTTGAAGTCACCGTGTCGAAGGTCCGCCGCGAGCGGATGGGCCATATCGAACTGGCCGCGCCGGTCGCGCACATCTGGTTCCTGAAGTCGCTGCCGAGCCGCATCGGCCTGTTGCTCGACATGCAGCTCAAGCAGCTCGAGCGGGTGCTGTATTTCGAGGCGTATATCGTGATCGAGCCGGGTTTGACCCCGCTCGAGAAATATTCGCTGATGACCGAGGACGAACTCCTCGAGGCGCAGGACGAATATGGCGAGGACGCGTTCTCGGCAGGGATCGGCGCGGAAGCCGTCCGCATCATGCTCGAATCGCTCGACCTGGTCGGTGAGCGGACGCAGCTGCTCGAAGAGCTGGCGACGACCAAGTCGGAGCTGAAGCCCAAGAAGATCATCAAGCGGCTGAAGGTCGTCGAAAGCTTCATCGATTCGGGCAACCGCCCCGAATGGATGATCCTCGAGGTCGTCCCGGTCATCCCGCCCGAACTGCGCCCGCTGGTGCCGCTGGACGGTGGCAGGTTCGCGACGTCGGATCTGAACGACCTGTATCGCCGCGTGATCAACCGCAACAACCGCCTCAAGCGGCTGATGGAATTGCGCGCGCCGGACATCATCGTCCGCAACGAAAAGCGGATGTTGCAGGAAGCCGTCGACGCATTGTTCGACAATGGCCGTCGCGGTCGCACGATCACGGGCGCCAACAAGCGTCCGCTGAAATCGCTGTCCGACATGCTCAAGGGCAAGCAGGGCCGCTTCCGCCAGAATCTTTTGGGCAAGCGCGTCGACTATTCGGGCCGTTCGGTCATCGTGACCGGGCCGGAATTGAAGCTGCACCAGTGCGGCCTGCCGAAGAAGATGGCGCTCGAGCTGTTCAAGCCGTTCATCTACGCACGTCTCGATGCCAAGGGTCTGTCGATGACCCTGAAGCAGGCGAAGAAGTGGGTCGAGAAGGAGCGCAAGGAAGTCTGGGACATCCTCGACGAGGTGATCCGCGAACATCCGGTCATGCTGAACCGCGCGCCGACGCTTCACCGTCTGGGCATCCAGGCGTTCGAGCCGGTGCTGATCGAGGGCAAGGCGATCCAGCTCCACCCGCTGGTCTGCTCCGCGTTCAACGCCGATTTCGATGGCGATCAGATGGCGGTCCACGTGCCGCTGAGCCTCGAGGCGCAGCTGGAAGCGCGCGTGCTGATGATGTCGACGAACAACATCCTCAGCCCCGCGAGCGGCAAGCCGATCATCGTGCCGTCGCAGGACATGGTGCTGGGCCTTTATTACCTGTCGATGATGAAGGAAAAGGAGCCCGGCGAAGGCATGCTGCTCGGCGACATGGCGGAGGTGCATCAGGCATTGTTCGCCGGGTCGGTGACGCTGCACACCAAGATCACCAGCCGCGTTCCGCAGACCGACGAGCAGGGCAAGTCGTACCTGAAGCGGTATGAGACGACCCCGGGCCGGATGCTGCTGGGCGAATGCCTGCCGCACAGCCACAAGGTGCCGTTCGACACCGTCAATCGCCTGCTGACCAAGAAGGACGTCGGCGACGTGATCGACGAGGTCTATCGTCACACCGGCCAGAAGGAGACCGTGCTGTTCGCCGATGCGATCATGACGCTCGGATTCCGGCACGCGTTCCGCGCGGGCATTTCGTTCGGCAAGGACGACATGCTGGTCGCCCCCGACAAGGACAAGCTGGTCGACGAGACCCGCGACCTGGTGAAGGACTTCGAGCAGCAATATCAGGACGGTCTGATCACGCAGCAGGAGAAGTATAACAAGGTCATCGACGCCTGGTCGCGCTGCGGCGATCAGGTCGCCAATTCGATGATGAACGAGATCAAGGCGGTGCGTCACTATGAGGACGGCCCGATGGCCGGGCGCGAGCGCGACATCAACTCGATCTACATGATGGCGCACTCCGGTGCCCGTGGTTCGCAGGCGCAGATCAAGCAGCTGGCGGGGATGCGCGGGCTGATGGCGAAGCCGTCGGGCGAGATCATCGAGACGCCGATCATCTCGAACTTCAAGGAAGGCCTGACCGTCCTTGAATATTTCAACTCGACCCACGGCGCCCGCAAGGGCCTCGCGGATACGGCGTTGAAGACCGCGAACTCGGGCTATCTGACGCGGCGTCTGGTCGACGTCAGCCAGGATTGCACGATCGTCGAGAATGATTGCGGCACCGAACGCGCGCTGGAAATGAAGGCGATCGTCCAGGGCGGCAGCACCATCGCGTCGCTGGGCGAGCGTATCCTGGGTCGCACGACCGCGGAGGATATCGTCGATCCCAAGACGAACGAGATCATGATCCCGTCGGGCACGTTGCTCGACGAGGCGATGATCACGCAGATCGAGGCGATCGGGTTGCAGGGGATGAAGATCCGTTCACCGCTGGTGTGCGAATCGAAGATCGGCGTCTGTGGCAAATGCTATGGCCGCGACCTTGCCCGCGGCACGCCCGTCAACATCGGCGAAGCCGTCGGCGTCATCGCGGCGCAGTCGATCGGCGAGCCGGGCACCCAGCTGACGATGCGGACGTTCCACATCGGCGGCGCGGCGCAGCTGAACGAACAGTCGAACCTGGAAGCACCCGTCGACGGCAAGGTCGAATATCGCGACCTGCGCCTGATCGTCGACCAGCGGGGGCGTCGCGTGACGCTGAGCCGGTCGGGCGAGATGGCGATCGTCGACATGGACGGGCGCGAATTGTCGACGCATCGTATCCCCTACGGCGCGTACGTGCTGTTCGACGACGGGCATATCCTGTCGAAGGGCGACCGGATGGCCGAATGGGACCCGTTCACCATGCCGGTGATCACGGAGAACCCGGGCGTCATCAAGTTCCAGGATCTGATCGAGGGCAAGACGCTGGTCGAACAGACCGACGAGGCGACCGGGATCGCGCAGCGCGTGGTGATCGAATATCGCACCTCGGCCAAGTCGAAGGAGGATCTGCGTCCGCGCCTGACCCTGCTCGACGACAACAGCGGCGAGGCCGGGCGGTACATGCTCGCGACCGGTGCGACGCTGTCGGTCGAGGACGGCCAGCAGGTCCAGGGCGGCGACGTGATCGCGCGTGTTTCGCGTGAAAGCGCCAAGACCCGCGACATCACCGGCGGTCTGCCACGCGTCGCCGAATTGTTCGAAGCCCGTATCCCCAAGGATTCGGCGATCATCGCCAAGGTTTCCGGCCGGGTCGTGTTCGGCAAGGATTACAAGGCGAAGCGCAAGATCGGTATCCAGCCCGAGGATGGCAGCGAGGTCGTCGAATATCTGGTGCCAAAGTCGAAGGTCATCGACGTGCAGGAAGGCGATTACGTCAAGCGCGGCGACAATCTGATCGGCGGCAGCCCCGATCCGCACGACATTCTGGAAACGATGGGGATCGAGCCGCTGGCCGAATATCTCGTCAGCGAAATCCAGGAAGTCTATCGACTCCAGGGCGTGAAGATCAACGACAAGCACATCGAGACGATCGTTCGTCAGATGCTGCAAAAGGTCGAGATCACCGACGGCGGCGACACCACGCTGCTGAAGGGCGAACAGGTCGATCGCGAGGAAATGGATGCGATCAACGCCAAGCTGACGAAGAAGCAGACCCATGCGCAGGGCAAGCCCATCCTGCTCGGCATCACCAAGGCGAGCCTGCAGACCCGCAGCTTCATCTCGGCGGCGTCGTTCCAGGAAACCACCCGCGTGCTGACGCAGGCGGCGGTCGAGGGGAAGCACGACACGCTGATGGGGCTGAAGGAAAACGTCATCGTCGGGCGTCTGATCCCGGCGGGTACGGGTGCGGGCATGAACCGGATGCGCGTCGCCGCGACCAGCAAGGACGTGGCGCTGCGGGCGCAGCAGAAGAAGCTGTCCGCCGCGATGGAGGCAGCGACCAACGCCGCCAAGATCGTCGCCCCGGAAACCGCGGCGGAAGAGCATGAGGCCGAACTGGCCCGGACGCCGCGCGATGCCGCGGGCACGGGTGACGACGCGCTGGCCGCGGTGACCCCGTCGGGTCACGGCACCGACGCCGATGCGGGCGAATATCTGAACGAGGCCGAATAAGGCCGCGTTCGGGTTCTCTCCCGAATGAAACGTAAAGCCGCCGTCCGGGATGACCGGGCGGCGGCTTTTTTGTGGGGCCATGCCACGCGCATGGGCGTGGAACGGCGCCCGTCCGCTATTGTCTCAGTCGCTTCACGCGCGATCGGCGGCGTGCATCATGCGACGGCTTCCCATCCGATGGAAACGCGCAAGACCCACGGGATTTGGCGGCGTTGCCGGTATCTGGATACGGTCTGATCTGATACGTGATCTCCCGTGCGGATCATGATCGGCGCAACGCGATCGTCCGCCGCAGCCGGAAACGGTAGGGAGGCAAGAAATGGGGGCTTGGGGGGCGCTGATCCTCGGGTTTTTCGGCGCGGTGTTCGCGTCGCTGACCCTCTATTGGGAATGGCATCTGGTCGGCGCGGTGCTGGCATTGCCGGTCGTCGGCTTTGTCGCGATCGCGCTGGCGGCCCGCCATGTCATCCGCCAAACCGGTGACGGGCTGAGCCCCTCACCCGCCGAAGAGCGGGCGTTCCTGTGGAGCAGCATCGGCGAAGGGATCGGCCTGTTCCTCGTCGCGAATATCGCGATCAACCTGCATCGCCCCGACCTGTTGCTGCCCGCGATGGCGCTGATCGTCGGGCTGCATTTTCTGCCCGTCGCGATGGCGGGGAATTTCCGCCCCTATTATCTGCTCGGGGCGGGGCTGATCATCGTCGCCTGCATCGGTTTCGGGGTCGGCGCGCCCGCTGGCGGCGCGGTCGCGGGGTTCGGCGCGGCGGGTGCGTTGTGGCTGGCCGCCGGAATCGCGGTTCGTCGCGACGCGATCGCGAAACGGGCGACGCGCAGCGCAGGCCCCGGGATCGAACCGGTCGTCGACGACGCGCGCTAGTACACGCTGCGGGGGGTTAGCGCCGCCCGACCTTGCGGATGATGCCGGTGAAGCTCAGCACCGGGCGCTGGTCCGCGGTGACGAGGCCGCGGACGAAGATGGTGGAGCGGGCGGCGCGGGTGATATTGCCGCGGGCTTCGATGAATTCGCCGACCCGCGCGCTGTCGAGGAAGTCGCCCGACAGGTTCATCGTCACCCCGAACGCGCCCGCGAGTTCGGCGCCCGCGATCGTGAAGAGCGCCGAATCGGCGAAGGTCATCAACAGGCCGCCATGCATAAAGCCGCCGCCGTTCATATGTTCGGGCCCGGCGCGAAACGCGCTGACGCGGTCGCCATCGGCATCGACGCGTTCGTAAAACGGCCCGGCGCGCTGTTCGAACGCGTCGCTGTCCCAGGTCGACCACCCCGCCCAGTCGCCCGTCGTGATCGCGCGGAGGCGATTGTCGCGTTCGGTCGTCCCGGCGGTGCCGCTTTGTTCGCTCATGATGATGCTCCTGTCGGCAACGGCCCGGCGTCGCTGGTTTCACTGATCGAATGGACGGGTTCGCCGTCCATCGTGCGCGCCAGCGTTTCGAAATGCCCCGCGTCGATCCGGATTTCGTTGAACGCGGGCGGGCTGTTGCGCGTGCGTTTGGACAAGGTGCCGGCCCCGATCATCCGGATGACCCAGTCGGCGCGCTCGACCGGTACGTCGAACGGATCGTGGACATGCCCCGACAACACCGCATGCGCGCCCGCCGCCGCCAGCCGGGTCAGCGCAGCATCGCCGTGGCGCGTGCGGGCGGTGCCGGTCGTCGGGCCGTCGATCAGCGGGTGATGCGCGGCAATGAAGATGAGATTGCCCGGCGGAGCGGCCTCGATCATCGCGAGCGATTTGCGGAGCGACCCAGCGCTGACGCGCCCCTTCGACCAATTCCACCGCCATTGCGCGCGCGCGGTCGTCTTGAGCGGGACGATGGTGACGCCGGGAATCTCCAGCGGCTCCTCGATCATCTCCTCGATCGCGGCATAGCGTTGATAGGGTGCGAAGAACCGACGAAACGGGTCCCAGTAATAAGGGATGTCGTGGTTGCCGACCTCGAGCGTCACCGGGACGCCTAGGCTGCGCAGCCAATCGCCCCCCGCCTGGAATTCGCCGCGGGTCGCGCGCATCGTCAGATCGCCGGTCATGATGACCGCATCGGGTTTTTCGGCGGTGACACGCTCGCCGAACCAGCGGATGGCGTCGGGGTCCTCCGCGCCGAAATGCACGTCGCTGACGTGGAATAGCTTGATCATCCTGGCCCCCATCCCCCGCCTGCTAGTCCCGCGCGGTCGCTTCGCCAACCCGTAAGTCCGTGCAACGGTGCGACGACGATGCTCTGCCCGTTGCATCCGACGGCGCGACGCGGCACGATGGGTCGCAACCACTGACCTGTCGAGGATGCCGCCCATGATCCGTATGCCGCTAACGTCGCTCTTGCTGCTCGCCACCACCGCGCTGACGGGGGCGCCGATCGCGGCGCAACAGGCATCGTCCGCGCTGATGCCCCCGGGCGGCGACATCCCCAAGAATTTCACCCCGCCGACCAGCGCCAACGATTACATCAAGCGCGAGGTCATGATCCCGATGCGCGACGGGACGAAGCTGTACACGGTGATCGTGATCCCCAAGGGCGCGACGAACGCGCCGATCGTGCTGACCCGCACCCCGTATAACGCCGCCGGGCGCGCCAACCGGTCGGACAGCGCGAGCATGCTCGCGACGTTGCCGCTGTCGGACGAGATTTTCGTCAAGGACGGCTATATCCGCGTCTATCAGGACATCCGCGGCAAGTATAAGTCGGAGGGAGATTATACCGTCACCCGCCCCGTGATCGGGCCGCTGAACCCGACCAAGGTCGATCACACCACCGATGCCTATGACACGATCGACTGGCTGGTGAACAAGACCAACCTGCCCCAATCGAACGGCAAGGTCGGGATGATCGGATCGTCGTACGAGGGCTTTACCGTCGTGATGGCGCTGCTCCACCCGCATCCCGCGCTCAAGGTCGCGGCGCCCGAAAGCCCGATGATCGACGGATGGATGGGCGACGACTGGTTCCATTACGGCGCGTTCCGCCTCGCCAACATCGGCTGGCTGGGCGGGCAGACCGGTTACAAGGGCGCTGGTTCCGCCCCGCCGACCGGGGGCTATGACGATTACGATAATTTCCGCGACATCGGCTCGGCGGGCGCCTGGGCGAAGAAATCGGGGTACGACCAGCTGCCCTATTGGCAGCGGATGGTGGCACATCCCGCCTATGACGAATTCTGGCAGGGCCAGGCGCTCGACAAGATGGTCGCCGCGAATCCGTCGAACGTCCCCACGATCTGGGAACAGGGATTGTGGGATCAGGAGGACATGTACGGCGCGATCACGACGTGGGAAGCGCTGGCCGCGAAGGGCAAGACCGGTAACAATTTCCTCGTCATGGGGCCGTGGCGGCACAGCCAGGTCAACCGCACGGGGACCAGCCTGGGGCCGTTCCAGTGGAATGGCGACACCGCCGCGCAGTTCCGCGAACAGATGGTGCTGCCGCTGTTCAACCAGTATCTGAAGGATGGCCCGCCCGCGAACCTGCCCGCCGCCGCGATCTACAACACCGGTGAGAATCACTGGGACAGGCTGTCGACCTGGCCGCTCGCCTGCCAGACGGGATGCGCCGCCGGGCTGACCCCGATCTATCTGGAGCGCGACGGCGCGCTGGGGTTCCAGACCGCCCCGGCGGGCGAGGAAAGCTATGTTTCCGATCCGAACAAGCCCGTGCCGCACCTGCCGCGACCCGTGAATTTCGACGATGGGCGGTGGGGCGACTGGCTGGTCAGCGACCAGCGGGGGGCGGATGGGCGGCCCGATGTGATGACGTACCAGACGCCGGTGCTGACGCAGGCGGTGCGCGTGTCGGGCGCGCCGATCGCGGACCTGTTCGCGAAGACGACGGGGACCGACGGCGACTTCGTCGTCAAGGTGATCGACGTGCTGCCATCCGAAAATGCGACCGACCCCAAGATGGGCGGATACCAGTTGCCGATCAGCCTCGACATCTTCCGCGGGCGCTATCGCGACAGTTTCGCCAGACCATCGGCGATTCCGGCGGGCAAGGTGCAGGAGTATAAATTCCGCCTGCCGACGGTGAACCATGTGTTCCAGCCCGGCCACCGGATCATGGTGCAGGTCCAGTCGAGCCTGTTCCCGCTCTACGATCGCAACCCGCAGAAATACGTCCCCAACATCTTCCTCGCGAAGAAATCGGACTATCAGAAGGCGACGGTGAGCGTCCAATATGGCGGCGCGACGCCGAGCCGGGTGTGGTTGCCCGTCGTGCCCGTCGACCAGGCCGCGGTGATGGCGAAATAGCGCGTCGTCGGGGAAATGGTGCCGGTTGCAGGATTCGAACCCGCGGCATCCAGTTTACAAAACTGGCGCTCTACCAACTGAGCTAAACCGGCCTGGGCGCCGCCGTTATCATGGTGCGGCGCCGAGGCCAAGTGCGGCGGCCACGCGCGCTGGAATGGCGGCGATCGGCGGGCGCGCGGGGATGACGCGGCGGGGCGTGGCATTTTCATGCTGCATCGCGGAACGATCAACGGCGCCGGGTCGTTGAACTTACACCCCTCCCCAACTGATCTTGAAAGGAAACGCCATGCGTTACCGTGACATCACCGCTGCCTTCGCCGCCATGACCCTGGTCGCCGTCCCGACCCTCGCGTCCGCGGCGCCCGTGGCCGCCCAGAACCCGGCGTCCGCGCTGTCGCTGTCGTCGACCGACCGCGCCGCGACCGCCACCAAGGGCAAGAGCAAGCTGAGCCGTGGCGGCATCATCGGCGTCGTGCTGGCGCTGGGCGTCGTCGCCGGTGGCATCATCGCCATTTCGAAGGACGACAATCCCGCCAGCCGATGATGTCGGCGCCGTTTCAGGCGGATCGGGGGCGCGGTGGTCATGACGACCGCCGCGCCCTTTTTCATGAGCCGATCACAAGACGGACCGCGCAAAATCGCGCAGGTGCGTCTATCGACAGGCAACCGCGGCGGTGCCGCCGCGTTACGGACACGGAATGATCAAAGTCGCCAGCTATAACATCCACAAGGGCGTCGGGCTCGACCGCCGCCGGAGCCCCGAACGGATCATCGAGGTGCTGCGCGAGATCGATGCCGACATCATCGCCCTGCAGGAAGCCGATCGTCGGTTCGGCGAGCGCGAGGCGGTGTTGCCGCCGCATCTGCTGGCCGAACACAGCGACTGGCAGCCGGTCGAATTCGGGATGCGCGCCGGGTCGCTCGGCTGGCATGGCAATGCGCTGCTGATCCGCAAATCGGCGCAGCTGATCGATTGCGAGGCGATCCACCTGCCCTCGCTCGAACCGCGCGGGTCGGTGATGGCCGATGTCCGCACCGCGATCGGGACGGTGCGGGTGGTGGGAATGCACCTCGACCTGTCCGGTTTGTGGCGACGGCGGCAGGCGATGGCGATCATGACGCATGTCGCCAGCTGTACGCATCGCCACCCCGCGGTAATGATGGGGGACCTCAACGAATGGACCGCGGCGGCGGGATGCCTGAAGGATTTCGCGCGCGATTATACGATCGCGGGCACGGGGGCGAGTTTCCACGCGCGGCGGCCCGTCGGGCGGCTCGACCGGATCATGGCGTCGCGCGATCTGCGCGTCGTCGATTGCGGGGTCCATTCGACCGCGACATCGCGCAAGGCGTCGGACCATCTGCCGATCTGGGCCACGCTGGCGCTGGCGTGACGGGCGGCGCCGCCTGATGCGGGAGAAGGAGCTCCGCCTCGCGCTGGTCTGCTACGGCGGGATCAGCCTGGCGGTGTATATGCATGGCATCACCAAGGAGATCTGGCGGCTGGTCCGCGCCAGCCGCGCGCATCACGACGGCGACGCGGTCAGCGACGGCATCCAGGGCGTGTATCGCCAGTTGATCGACGAGGTCGAAACCGCCGGATCGACGAAGGTGCGCGTGCTGGCCGACATCGTCGCCGGCGCGAGTGCGGGCGGGATCAACGGCATCTTTCTGGCGCAGGCGATCACGACGGGGCAGAGCCTAGACCCGCTGACCGACCTGTGGCTCGAATCGGCGGATGTCGAGGCGCTGATCGATCCCGATGCGGCGCCGTCATCGCGGTTTTCGAAGATGTGGGCCTTGCCGCTGGCGTGGATGGCCGCCGGACGCAGCGCCGAAACCGTCGAGCAACTCGACGAGGCGACGCGCGAGGAGGTGCGCGCGAAACTGTCGCATTTCGTCCGGTCGCGCTGGTTCGAGCCGCCGTTCGGGGGCAGCATCTTCACCGGGCTGCTGCTCGATGCGTTCGCGGCGATGGCGGCGAGCGAGCGCGGGCCGCGGCTGTTGCCGCCGGGCCAGCCGCTCGATTTGTTCGTGACGGTGACCGATTTCGCGGGTCACCCCGAACGGCTGACGCTGAATTCGCCGCCCGAGGTGCTGGAGACCGAGCATCGGCTGGTGATCGATTTCAGCGACCATGGCCATGCCGCGACGACGCTGGCGGCGATCCCCGAACTGGCGTTCGCGGCGCGCGCGACATCGAGCTTTCCCGGTGCCTTTCCCCCCTTCACCGTCGCCGAACTGGATGACGTGCTGAAGACCCGCGACGAGCGATGGGCGGGGCGCAGCGATTTCCTGAAGCGCGCGCTGCCGCGGCAATATGCCGCGGGACAGGCCGAAAACGCGGTGCTGATCGACGGATCGGTGCTCGCCAACGCGCCCTTCCGCCCCGCGATCGATGCGCTGAAGAACCGGCCTGCGCGCCGCGAGATCGACCGGCGGTTCGTCTATATCGATCCCAAGCCCGGCATCCGCCTGCGGCTGACCAAGGGGGGCGGGCAGCCCGGATTCTTCCAGACGATCATCGGCGCCCTGTCCGACCTGCCCCGGCAACAACCGATCGGCGACAATCTGACCGCGCTGGCCGACCGGTCGGCGCGGATCGACCGGATGCGCGGCATCCTCCACGCGTTGCGCCCCGGCGTCGAGGCGGAAGTCGAGGCGCTGTTCGGGCACACCTTGTTCCTCGACCGCCCGACCGCGCCGCGGCTGGTCGCGTGGCGCCGCCGCGCGCAACAGGCCGCTGCGGTGAAAGCGGGGTATAGCTATGCCGCCTATGGCCATCTGAAGCTGGCGGGTGTCGTCGAGACGATCACCGCGCTGCTCTATCACATCGGCGGCGAACCGGGGCAGACGCGGTGGCGGCGCATCCGGCACAGCATCGAGGCGGCGATCGCGGCGCGCGGGTTCGGCGATGCCGCGCCCGCCTTTTCGGGCAAGGACAGCGCCGCGACGATCGATTTCCTGCGCACGTTCGATATCGGCTTCCGCATCCGGCGGTTGCGGCTGGTCGCGCGGCGGCTGAGCGAGATCGAGACCGCGGTCGCGGACCCCGCGGGCGAGGATGGCGCGATGGCCGCGATGCGCGAGGCGATCTACGATTCGCTCGCCGCCTATCTCGACCGGCAGCGCAGCGACCAGCATGCCGCGCTGCGCGAGCGGGTGCGCCGGTTGCACGGCGATGCGGGCGACCTGCTCGATGCGCTCGCGACGTCGCTGGCGTTGCCGCGGCTCGATGCCGACACGGACGAGCGGCTGGCGACGGGATTCGCCGCGCTCGACAAGGCATCGCGGCGGGTGTTGTTGCTCGCCTATCTGGGCTTTCCCTATTTCGACACCGCAACGATGCCGTTGCTGCAGGGCGAGGGGCTCGACGAATTCGATCCGATCAAGGTCGACCGGATTTCCCCCGACGATGCGATCTCGATCCGGTCGGGCGGGGCGGAGGCGACGCTGAAGGGCATCCAGTTCAACAGTTTCGGCGCCTTCTTCAGCCGCGCCTATCGCGAGAACGACTATCTGTGGGGACGGCTGCACGGGGCCGAGCGGATGATCGACATCACCGTGTCCACCCTGCCCCCCAACGTCCGGATGAAACCGGGCCGCGTCGCCGCGATCAAGCGCGCAGCCTTCGTCGCGATCCTCGACGAGGAAGAACCCCGCCTGACCAAGATTGCGCCGTTGTTCAAGGAATTGCGCCGCGAGGTGGGGTGAGTGGCCGGGGGCGAGTGGCCGGGCGTGACCGGTTGTCCGCCGTTCGGCCAGTTCACTGTATCGCCGCCGCCATAAAGTGGAAGGTCACAAAAGGTCACACCAATGCGCGATCGTGCGCGGCGTGGCTTTTCCGGTGAGCGATCGGGACGCGGGTGCCGGGCATGCGAAAGAGCGAACGCCGACGATGACAGACGGGGTCGCTGTAGGACAGCGGTTTTGCGTTTGCCCATCACATCATGGTGACGCGTCCGCCATCGCCCAGATCCCGGTCGTTCCATCCGGCGGCGGCCGACGCCCGAAGCAGCCGGTCGGAGGTGCCGCCGGACCGGAAAATTCGATCGCGCAGGATGCGAAAAATTTCGTCGAAAACCTCTTGAACCGCCGGTGGCCGCAACCATCTTGCCGCCGCCGGACGCAACAATCTCGGTCCGGTAAGGATGGAGGGCACCGGCTCTATCCCGGTGCTCCTCGTGCTCAGGTTGCTCGAAGGAGGATTTGGATATGAGGACGAATTTCGACTTTACGCCGTACCGCCGCTCTACCGTGGGCTTCGATCGATTGTTCGATCTGCTCGAAACCAGCGCGCGCGCCGATACGGACAACTACCCGCCGTTCGACATCGAACAACTGGGTGACGATCAATATCGTATCACGCTTGCCGTGGCCGGGTTCCGCCCCGAGGAAATCGAGATCGTCGCGCAGAACAACCAGCTGACGGTTACCGGCCATCGGCAGGACGACGCCGACAACGGACGCTATCTTCATCGCGGCATCGCGACGCGCGCCTTCGAGCGCCGCTTCCAGCTTGCCGACTTCGTGGTCGTCGAGGAGGCGGGTTTCGACAGCGGGTTGCTGCGCATTTCGCTCAAGCGAGAGATTCCCGAGGCGATGAAGCCCCGCAAAATCGCGATCGGCACCGCGGCGCCCGTGGCGAACGATCGCATCGAGGCGGCGTCCGGGGACGACCGTCAGGCCGCGTGATGACGTGCCCCGCCCCGCCGCGTGCGGGGCGGGCTCTTGCGCTGCTGGCGTTCATCCCATCGAGAGGAGGAGCTATGTCGATCCATTTTCTGGGTGCGCTGGGCCATCCCCGGGACCTTGTCGAGCACCCGCAAATCGAGCCGGAAGTGAAGCGCGCGATCCTGGCGTCCTGGGCGTCGGATGCCTTCGCCGTGCGGTCCCAGCCGACGCTGCGAAAACCACCCGAGTTGCAGCACCCCGTTCCGGTTCGGGACGTGCTGGCCGCGCTCAAGACGCTGGATGATCCGACCCCTGCGGCGGCTCACCACAGCGGGGCCGCGACTGGCGACCGCAAGGGACCCGCCGGGCGTTCGCGCAGCCATTGACCAGGCCCGCGCGCCGATCGTCGGTCATGCCCGATGGCATGGCCGAGGTTGGTATAAGCCAGGCGAAAACGCGTTTCGGATAGGCCGCGCACCCGCGCAGGGTGGCCATCGCCGCGCCGCACCGCTAGCATCGGTCGTCGAAGGAGGACCCGATGCAGTTCCTGAAAATCCTGTTCTGGTGCCTGCTCGCGTTCGTCGCGGCGCTGTTCACCTATGGCAACTGGTCGTCGGTGCCGATCCAATTGTGGAGCGGAACGGTGGCGCTGGTGAAGCTGCCGTTTCTGGTGCTGGTCGCGCTGCTGATCGGGTTCGTCCCGACCTATATCTATCATCGCGCGGTGCGGTGGCGGCTGAAGCAGCGGCTGACGAGCACGGAACGGTCGCTGAGCGAGGCGCGGTCGATGCCGATCACCACGGTCCCGGCGCCTGTGCGCTCGCCGTCGGCATCCCCGTCGCCAACGCTGCGCGACGAGGCGGTCGTGATGGCGGGCGATCCGGTGGCGTCGATGCCCGCCGGGACGAATGCGATGCCCGGTCCCGCCGCCGACGATCCCGTCGCGGAGGCGGCGGTGAGCGAGGGGCGGCTGATATGACCAGCCGCATCTATGTCGCGATCGACACCCCCGATCTGGCGCGCGCGAAGATGCTGGCGACGCGGTGCCGCCATCATGTCGGCGGGATCAAGCTGGGGCTGGAATTCTTCTGCGCGCATGGCCAGTCGGGGGTGCGCGAGATGGCGGAGCTGGGGCTGCCGATCTTCCTCGACCTGAAGCTCCACGATATTCCCAACACGGTCGCCAAGGCGGTGCAGGCGCTGGGACCGATCGAGCCCGCGATCCTGACCGTCCACGCCAGCGGCGGGCGCGCGATGATGGAGGATGCCAAGGCCGCCGCCTCCCCCCACACCAAAGTGGTCGCGGTGACGATGCTGACCAGCCTCGACGCCAGCGACCTCACCGCGACCGGCATCGGCGGCAGCGCGCATGATCAGGTCGTGCGGCTGGCGACGCTGTCGATGGCGGCGGGGCTCGACGGAATCGTGTGTTCGGGCGCCGAAGTCGCGGCGGCGAAGAAGGCGTGGCCGAAGGGGTTTTTCGTCGTTCCCGGCGTCCGCCCCGCCGACGGCCCGGCGGGCGACCAGAAGCGCGTCGTGACCCCGCGCGCGGCGGTGGATGCGGGGGCGTCGATCCTGGTGATCGGGCGCCCGATCACGCAGGCGGAGGACCCCGACGCCGCGGCGCGGGCGATCTCCGCGACGCTCTGAGCCGCCCCCGCAAACGGAGCGCTGCCCCCCCCGACGACGCGCCCGCGCGGTTATTGCGCGCGGGTCCAGACCTGGGTCTTGCAGAAGAACAGGATGCAGCCCTTTACCTTGAGCGTGTTGCCGTCCCGGGTCAGGACCGATTTATAGGTCTTGCCCTCTTCGGGGCTGTAGATGCGCCCGTTCCAGCTTGATCCGCTGGGGGTGAAGCCGGTAAGAAACTGGATGCCCTCGATCGGGCGGTGGCGCAGCGCGGGATCGGGGTTGTTCGCATCCACCGCGGGGCCGCCGGGGCGGGGTTTGAGCACCTTGGTGATCTTGCCGCACACCGTCTGGCCGCAGGTGCCGATCGTGACGATCGCCTGGCCATCGACGGTCAGCCAGCGTCCGGTGACGGGTTCGGCAGCAGCGGCGGGATTGGCGGCGGCGGGGGCGGCTATCGCCGTGGCGGCGGCAACGGCGATGATCGCGATCAGTCGTGACGCGTGACGCAAGGCGGCTTCTCCATGGTAGACGGGGTCGCGGAGGATGTAGCGCATGGCAGATGAATGGACACTGGGAATCATCGGCGGGTCGGGGCTGTATGCGATCGACGCGTTGGCGGACGCGCGCTGGGAAACGGTCGCGACGCCATGGGGATCGCCGTCGGACGACATCCTGTTCGGGCGGATCGGCGACGTCCAGCTGCGGTTCCTGCCCCGCCACGGTCGCGAGCACCGGATCCCGCCGGGCGAGGTCGATGCGCGCGCCAATATCGATGCGTTGAAGCGGGCGGGCTGCACCGACGTGATCGCGCTGTCGTCGATCGGGTCGCTGCGCGAGGAGCTGGAACCGGGCAAGTTCGTGATCGTCGACCAGTTCATCGACCGGACGGTGGCGCGCGCATCGAGCTTTTTCGGGACCGGAATGGTCGCGCATGTGTCGATGGCGGACCCCGTCTGCGCGCGGCTGTCGGCGATCGCGGCGCATGCGATCAAGATGGCGGGCGGCGCGTCGGCGATGGGCGCGACCTATCTGGCGATGGAGGGGCCGCAGTTTTCGACCCGCGCCGAAAGCCACCTGTACCGCCAATGGGGCGCCGATGTGATCGGGATGACCGCGATGCCCGAGGCGAAGCTCGCGCGTGAGGCGGAGCTGCCCTATGCGCTGATCGGGATGGTCACCGATTACGACGGCTGGCGCGAGGAGGAGGCCGCGGTCGAGGTGAGCGACGTGATCGCGCAGATGACCGCCAACGGCGCGGTGGCGCGCGCGACGATCGCGGCGTTCGTCGCCGCCCTGCCCGCCACCCGATCGCCCTCCCCGATCGACACCGTGCTCGACCACGCGATCATCACCCCCGCGGCGGCGCGCGCGCCCGCGCTGCTGGCCAAGCTGGATGCAGTCGCGGGGCGGGTGCTGGCGCGATAGATTTTGCGCGCGGGATGTGGTGAAAGGCGGGGATGCGCCGCTTCAACGACCTGACCGAACGCGAAGTCCTCGCCCTCGCCATCGCCAACGAGGAGGAGGACGGGCGCATCTATGCCGATTACGCCGACCATCTGCGCGAACATTATCCCGACAGCGCCGCGATGTTCGACGACATGGCGAGCGAGGAGGACGAGCATCGCCGGATGCTGATCGACCTGTATGTCGAGAAGTTCGGGCGGCACATTCCCTATGTCACCCGCCGCGACATCCGCGGCGCGCCCGCGCCCGCGAGCCCGCGCACGACGATCCTGCGCGGGATCGATTCGATCCGCGCGGAGGCGCAGCGGATGGAAACGAACGCCAGCCGTTTCTATCGCGAGGCCGCCGATCGCAGCACCGATGCGCCGATCCGCAAGCTGCTCGGCGACCTGGCGCATGCCGAGCTCGATCACCTGAAGACCGCGGGCGAGATCGAGGCGCACCGCCTGCCCGGTGAACGCCGCGAGGATGAGGACGATGCCGCGCGCAAGCGGTTCGTGCTCCAGATCGTCCAGCCGGGTCTGGTCGGGCTGATGGACGGGTCAGTGTCGACGCTGGCGCCCGTCTTCGCCGCCGCTTTTGCGACGCAGCGTCCGCACGATGCGTTGCTGGTGGGGCTGGCCGCCAGCATCGGCGCGGGGATCAGCATGGGCTTTGCCGAGGCGCTGGCCGACGACGGCAAATTGTCCGGGCGGGGCACCCCGTTGCTGCGCGGGCTGGTGTGCGGCGCGATGACCACCGCGGGCGGGATCGGCCATACGCTGCCGTTCCTGATCGACGATTTCTGGACCGCGACGATCATCGCGGGGCTGGTGACGATCGTCGAGCTGGGAATCATCGCATGGATCCAGTATCGCTACATGGACACGCCCCCGCTGTCGGCGGCGGCGAAGGTGATGCTGGGCGGCGCGCTGGTGCTGGCGACGGGAATCCTGATCGGAAGCGGCTGACGGAACGGGGGCGATCGTTCGCGGGTTCAGGGGGTTCCTCGATCAAGGCCGATGCCGATGAAACGCCTGTCTATCCTGTTACCGGTGTCCGCGCTGACGCTGGCGGCGTGCGTCCCGTCGAGCGACCTGGGCGAGTTGAAGGCGCCCGCGCCCGCGATCGATCCGGTCGCGTTCTTCCTGGGCCACACGCATGGCGACGGGCAGCTGAAGATCGCGTTTTCGGGCAAGACCCCGACGCTGGTCGAGGGGCATGGCCGGATGGACGGCGACACGTTGGTGCTCGACCAGCGGGTGAAGCAGGGCGACAAGCCCGCAACGACGCGGCAATGGCGGCTGCGCCCGACCGGCGCGGGGCGCTATGCGGGGACGCTGACCGATGCGACGGGGCCGGTGATGGCCGATGTCGAGGGCAATATGTTCCACGTCCGCTTTCCGATGAAGGGCGGGACCGAGGCCGAACAATGGCTGTACCTGCAACCCGGCGGCACGGTGGTGACGAACCGGATGGTCGTCACCAAATTTGGGCTGCCCGTCGCCAGCCTGGACGAAACGATCACGCATCTGGCCAGCTGATCGGCGATTTGGCGGGTTGCCTCCGGTCGCGGGCGGCGGCACGGTCGCGGGCATGACCGACACCGCTGGCTGGCATTTCTGGATCGATCGTGGGGGCACGTTTACCGATGTCGTCGCGCAACGCCCCGACGGCGGGATCGTCACCGCCAAATTGCTGTCCGAGGACCCCGGACGCTATGACGATGCCGCGGTCGAGGCGATCCGGCGGCTGACGGGGATCGGCGACGGGCCGATCCCGCGCGCCGATATCCGGATCGGCACGACGATCGCGACCAACGCACTGCTCGAACGCACGGGCGAACCCGTGCTGCTGGCGATCACCCGCGGGTTCGGCGACGCGCTGACGATCGGGACGCAGGATCGCCCCGATATCTTCGCGCG
>Ga0206131_10001290_pt1 | contig 32438 bp, 26 predicted proteins | sample Helgoland_Spring_FD_148636 | JGI IMG/M metagenome (GOLD analysis project Ga0206131, IMG submission 148636) | Pelagic subsurface seawater microbial communities from Kabeltonne, Helgoland, North Sea - Helgoland_Spring_Bloom_20160517_1 | ecosystem: Environmental > Aquatic > Marine > Epipelagic ... | reverse complement strand
GACCACTTCTGGGTTTGCCGGCGTGACATCCATTGCTAGTCGACCTGCGCTCACAGGAAGACCAGAAGTAGTTTGAACGAATGTCTCTCCTCCATCTGTAGATCTAAAAAACTGATCTGATGTCATTGCATATACCACACTCGGATCACCTGGTTTGATATCAAGCGCCTTAAAGTTTCCAGAGATTTTTACATTCCAGGTAGCTCCTGCGTCCGTTGATTTATAAACTCCTCCGGCCGATGCCAGCCACAAAACATTCGAATCATTCGGATTGATAAATAAGTCGGTTGTATTGTTAGGTGAATTAGTGGCATTTAACCCCGTTTCTTGCCAAGTCATGCCACCATCAGTCGATTTAAATACGCCAATAGAATATGAATCTCCCGCATCATCATCGCCTGTGGCAATATAAACGATATTCGAGTCGTTAAAATCAACTGCAATTCCAGAAACTCCAATTTGTCCCAAATCATCAGACAGAGGCATCCAATTTTCACCCCCATCTGTGGACTTCCAAACCCCACCAGCTGGGGCACCTGCATAGTAAACCAGTCCGTTGTTTGGATCTTGAACGGCTACATTAATTCGACCCTGTCCAGACGACCAAGAGCCCGTATTGACATGTGAAAACGGCCCATAGGGCTGCCAGTCACTTATTGCTCGATTTGAGCGAGTTTCAGACAATAATTTTTTCGATTGAAAAGTTTGCCATATGTCATTAGATGAGGGCAGATATCCATCTTGATCGACAAAATTTTCCCAATAACTTTCCCAACGTTTAAAGGGTTTGTAGCCACTACCCTTCGCATCAGGATCTCTTGTTTCCCAGTAAGCATTGAATGCATCTACAATATCATAAAACCTTACGCGATTTGACTTCAAGTCTTCTTGATTGAAAGAGGTCATCCACGGAGCGGCAGCGTTAAATTGAGCAAAAGTTGGTCCTGCTAGGAACAGGGTCCCAATGATTAAAAGAAAATTCCGCATGAGTGATTTTTATTAGTTTTACCTTTTTAATTTAATTTGGTAGGTCCATTAAAATCTGGGAGTGCGTTTTTTTCAACCGTTTGGTTGATGAATTGAAGTAGGTTGTTGTGGGAGATTAAGAGAGAATAACGGGCAGAAGCGGTTTGAACATCTTCTTTACCGAAAAGGGAGAGCGTTTCTCTAAAAGCCAATGCATTGGTTTTAACAACCTTCAACCGTCCAGTGAGACCAGTTGATGCTATTGACTCTGGAATTGCATTTTCCAATTCAGTGAAAAAATTTGCTATTGCAGGCATTTCACTGTTGAAGAATAAATCATCATCTTCTTTAAGTAATCGAACGTGCTGACGCCAAGTACTGAATGACATCCAACTAGCAGACTGAATTTGAGCCTGCGAAGTAAGAGTGACTTCTAACGCAGAATAAGCATCAACAACTTGTATTACTTCGGGTTCCATCAGTTCGGGAGTCGAAGAATCATTGGAATTAGAATGACATCCAATTAAAACAGTCGATAAATTCAAAATTAGAAGAATAGATTTACCTTTCATATTAAAAACAAAATTAGGTCTTTTTACTGAATCCATTGACTAAGAAAATTAATAACCGTTAAAATATAATTGTACTTTTGTAAAATTAGATCGTTTATGATTCCGAAAATTCTCATTATTGGTGCCTCTGGACAAATTGGGACTGAATTGACTCAAACTCTCAGAGCAATACACGGGGTGAATCAAGTTATAGCCTCAGATTTAAATTCTCCAAACAATAGCTCATCAATCGAAGGACCTTTTGAGATTCTTGACGCAACAGATGCTGATGCGATTATTAATTGTATTAAAAAGCATCAAGTAAATACAGTTTATTTATTGGCGGCAATGCTTAGTGCTACCGCCGAAAAAGTGCCTCAAAAAGCTTGGCATCTAAATATGACCAGTTTATTGAGCGTTTTGGAAATGGCAAAAGTCGGTCTTATTTGGAAGATTTTTTGGCCTTCAAGTATCGCAGTTTTCGGACCATCAAGCTCCAAAATAAATACTCCTCAATCAGGCCCAATGGATCCTGGTACTGTTTACGGAATTTCAAAACTGGCTGGAGAACATTGGTGTGCATATTACCAAGAAAAGTATGGTGTAGACGTTAGAAGTATCCGATACCCAGGACTCATTAGTTGGAAAGCACAACCAGGCGGTGGTACAACTGATTATGCTGTTGCCATATTTCATGATGCTTTAAAAACCAGGGTCTATAACTGTTTTTTAGAAGCTAATACCATGCTGCCGATGATGCACATGACCGATGCCATTCGCGCCACTATAGAACTAATGACTGCCAATCTAGATCATGTGGAAAAGTTTAAGGCCTATAATATTGCTGGAATGAGCTTTACGCCCTCAGAATTGGCAGATGCCATTAAACTTTACATTCCCGAATTCAAAATCTCTTATGCGCCAGACTTCAGACAACATATCGCAGACTCATGGCCCAACACAATAGACGATTCTGAGTCTGCTTTCGATTGGAATTGGAAATCTCAAATTGATCTCGACAGGCTTGTTTCCGATATGCTAACAAACCTGAAATAGGCAATTTCAATTAAAATCAATCCGAAATATATTTCTTCTTTTCTAACCCGAAGTCAAAAGATGGCATGTATAAAATTAAAAACCCACTCTAATTGAGTGGGTTTGAGTGGTACCTCCAGGAATCGAACCAGGGACACACGGATTTTCAGTCCGTTGCTCTACCAACTGAGCTAAGGTACCTCTTTGAAGCGGCAGCAAATATAGTCGGTATTTTAAAATTGCCCAAAAGAATAATGTAATTTCTAGTTTCGTACTTTTACAGCAAATTTCATAATATGAAACTGGCTATCGATATTGGCAATTCTCGTGCTAAATTCGCTGTTTTTGAAGGAAATGATATCTTATTTTCTGGAGAATCGTCACATGACGAGTTGCGTAATGAACTACATAATTTGGCTTTGAAACATCCAAAATTAAATAAGGGAATCGTTGCCGACGTCACAAAAAGAGGTGCTTCATTACTTGCAAACTGGGAAATATTTCCACTTTTTTATTTGAATCATCAAAGCAAGTTACCAATTACCATAAATTACCTTACACCACAATCATTAGGCATTGACCGCATTGCGCTAGCATCAGCAGGAAGAAATCTTTTCCCTCATAGTAACATTTTAATTATCGATGCCGGAAGTTGTATCACTTTCGATTTTTTAAACGCAAATCATTCATTTCTTGGTGGATCAATAAGCCCAGGAATTTCCATGCGATACAGAGCCCTCAACGATTACACCGCAGCACTTCCAAGATTAAAACCTCAGCGGCCTAAAAACCTTGTTGGCAAATCAACATCTCAGGCCATACACCAAGGCGTAGTCGGAGGTGTTATAGCTGAAATTGAAAATCAAATCAAACGGTTTAAAAAAGAATATGAAAATTTAACAGTTATTTTAACAGGGGGTGATGCGGAATTTTTGTTTAAGCAATTAAAAAGTGGCATATTTGTCCGTCAAAATTTCCTGTTAGAGGGACTCAATGCTATTTTAGATCAGAATTCATGACCTTAAAACACCTTTGCCTATTTTCAATGCTTGCACTGTTGTCGTTTTCAACACAAGCCCAAACGACCACGGCGTCGCCATATTCTTATTATGGTATTGGAAGTCTTAAATTTAAAGGCACTGTCGAAAACAGAAGCATGGGGCGTATATCTTTCCTAGCGGACAGTATCCACTTCAACCTTTCGAATCCTGCAACTTATGGCGGGTACAAATTCTCAGGACTTGAAAATGAGGGGCAAATCATCACCTATACTGTTGGTGGCAGTAGAAGCACGGCTAACCTCAGCAGCGCAAGTGCTTCCGAAGCAGCTCAAAATACAAGTTTTGACTATTTTGCTGTTCGTATTCCTACAGGAAAATTTGGTTTTGGTTTTGGAATGATGCCTTACACGGCTGTCGGATATAATTTAGAAACTCTAAATGCAAGTGACGAATTAGCCGAGCGTTTTAATGGTGAGGGCGGACTTAATAAAGTATTCTTGGGTGTCGGCTACCGTTTTAGCGATGCCTTACGAGGTGGTGTTGAATTTCAATATAACTTTGGAAATATCATTAATGAGGAATTGGCTTTCGATTATGATGGGGATGGAGAACTTTTACAATATCAGAGTCAAGAACTTAACCGATCCGATTTAAGTGGTTTGAGCTTTACTTTTGGTTTACATTACGACAAAAAAATAAGTGAAAAGCTGAACTTGTATGCAGGCGCTACTTATACCAAAAGTGCTAAATTGAACTCAATCAACGTGAGAAGTTATGCTACCTTAAGAGTGCTTCAAGCTTCCGGCCAAAGTATCGTTGTGAATACTTTGGATGCAGATTTAAGTGGACTAGGATTGGCCGAAACGAACCTTACATTACCTTCGAGAAGTACATTTGGAATAGGAATCGGTAGTCCACGAAAATGGTTTTTAGGAACAGAAATATCTCACACTCAAACGAGTCAGTTTTCAAATCCGCTCATTTCTATAGGAAACGTCAAGTATGAAGACGCAACTTCTTACAGTCTCGGCGGTTATTTCATACCAAAGTATGACAGCTTCAGAAGGTACTACAAAAGAATCACTTATCGGGCGGGGATTTATTCAGAAAATACAGGTATGAAGATAAATGGTTCGGCTATTGATGAGTTTGGCATATCTTTTGGACTTGGTTTACCTGTCGGTCAGTTTTTCTCAAATGCCAACATTGGTATTGAGATTGGTCAAAGAGGAACGATTGACAATAATTTGATAGAAGAAGACTTTGTAAATATACAAATCGGCCTTTCCTTGAATGACCGATGGTTTGTAAAACGTAAGTATAATTAATGTTAAAGTAAATATAGAATGAAATTTTTAGCTACACTATTATTGAGCGTTTGGCTGTTACCAAGTTGTTTTGCACAACCTCAAGCTCCAAACCCTGAAGCCGATAGAAATGATTTGTCGAATTTTGATTCTTATGTAAGAACTAAAAGTTTCGAAGAAGCTTATGGTCCATGGAAATCGTTACGTGAGCGCAACCCTAAATACCATTTATCCATATACACTTCCGGTGAAAAAATTCTTGAATATAAAATTGAGAACACTTCTGGTACTGAACAAAAGGCATTTATTTCAGATTTATTAGGTTTATACGACCAACGTATTGAATTGTATGCTGCTAAAACAAAAGTAGGTGACATACTCTCCAAAAAAGCTCAGCTTATGTATGATTACAAGGATGAATTGGGAATCAATGATACTCAAATATTCGATGCCTTTAATACTGCTTACAAAAGCGATGTTGAAACGTTTACTAATCCAAAAGCATTGTACACTTTTTACAAAGTTGTTGTAAGAATGTATGATAATAGTGAGAAATCAGCAGAAGACCTTTTCACGATCTACGATGAAATCTCGGAGAAAATTGAGGAAGAAGTTAAAAGTTACACCAAATTGGTTAATAAATATGTACCTCAAGATGAAGTAGAATCTGTTGAGTTAAGTTCTAAAGATGCCAGATTGGTCAGATCTTACAACAGTTATTTGAGAGGATATGATCAAATTTCTATGGGAATGGATAAAGATTTAGGTGATCGTGCCAATTGTGAAAACCTTATTCCTTTATATACCAAAAACTACGAAGCCAACAAAAATGATGGACTATGGTTACAACGTGCCATGAATCGTATGGGAACTAAAGGCTGTACAGAGGACCCATTGTTTATTCAAATTGTTGAACAAAAAAATAGCTTAGAACCTAACGCTGATACTGCCTACTACCTAGGCATTCTCAAGGACAAAGAGGGCGCAAGTTCAGAAGCTTTAGCTTATTATAATCAGGCTGTTGAGTTGGAAACGGACGACTATGCAAAAGCAAAAATCTTATTCAAAATAGCAACCAATTTCAAAGGTAAGAGAAGCTATGGGAATGCAAGAAGCTATTACCGAAAAGCACTTCAATTTAATCCATCTATGGGTAAGGCCTATTTGGCCATTGCTCAAATGTACGCCAGTAGTGCAAATGATTGTGGTACTGACAATTTCTCAAAGCGGGCTGTTTATTGGTTAGCTGCTTCGGAAGCGCGCAAAGCTGGACGAGTCGATTCTAACATGTCCAAAGCTGCAGCACAATCAGCAGCCAACTACGAAGCCAAAGCACCTCAGAAAAGTGAAATTTTTAGTGCCGGCCGCGCTGGTGAAGTCATTCGAATAGGATGCTGGATAGGCAGTAGTGTAACTGTGCCAAATTTATAATGGATTACAGAACGTTTAAAGATTATAAAAGCATCGTTTGGTTTTTCCTTATGATGCTTTTTTCTTGTCAAAGCAATTTTGACGATGTTCAAAAAATTGGTGTAAAAAGTGGCGCCCCATTAACCATTGCAAGTAATATTGACACTGAGCAAACAGAATTGGGTCGCTTGACAACGCACCTCAAGAGTCCGTTAATGAACGATTTTACCAATCGTGAAATGCCATATTTTGAATTTCCAAATGGACTTTATATGGTTTTGTTTGATGAGCAAAATAATGAAAACCACATTTCTGCCGATTATGGTATTGCCTACAATTCAACCAATCTCATTGACCTTAGAGGAGATGTGAAAGTTGCCACACACACGAAGGACACTCTTTTTGCAGAACAACTGTATTACGACCGCAGTTTAAACTGGATTTTCACGGACTTACCTGTAGTTTTCCGAACTGCAAATGAAAAAATAAGTGGAACTGGATTCGATTCGGACAAAGCATTTGAGCGGGCTCGGGTATTAAAAGTTACCGGAACTATTACTGTTGAGGAATAATACTTATTTTTATAAAAAATTACGATGAAACTTCTTAAGATATTCCAATATGCCTACCTCGTTTTTGCAATGCTTTTCATTTATGACGCCATTGTAAACTGGTCCATCAGTCATACAAGAACCTATTTATCTCTTGCTTTTGCGGCGTTAGCTATCTTTATGTATTTTTTTAGAAAACGCTTTCGACGCAAATTCGAAGATCAGAATAAACCTTAAATATGTCACTCAGCTTTTTAGTGATCGTCATCGCGATATTGTTTTCTGCCTTCTTCTCAGGTATGGAAATCGCTTTTATTTCTTCTAACCGCATTCACATTGAAATTGAAAAAAGACAAAGAGGTTGGATTTCTTCTATTCTTTCAAAATTAACTGCTAAGCCTTCAAAATTCATTGCAGCTATGTTAATTGGTAACAATTTAGCTTTAGTTATTTATGGATTTGTCATGGGCGATGTTTTGATCAATTGGTTTCAGAGTTTTTTGCCAACCGATTATGCTCTATTGACTTACCTTTTATCAGATGGTGCTCTATTGAGTCAAACCCTATTATCTACGTTGCTTATTTTAATTACTGCAGAATTTATCCCTAAGGTTGTTTTTCAAATATACTCCAATCAACTGCTTAAATTTTTTGTTTTACCTGCGTTTTTATTTTACCAACTCTTTGGACCGATTTCAACATTTGTTATTTGGTTGTCAGACTTATTTTTAAAAAAAGTATTTAAAACTTCGGGCGATCAGGTGCAGCTCGCGTTTACTAAAGTTGACCTCGGTCACTACATCAGTGAGCAATTGAATGCCTCAGAAGCCCATGAAGAACTGGATTCTGAAATTCAAATATTTCAAAATGCATTAGAATTTTCGGAAGTAAAATCTCGTGAAGTTATGATTCCAAGAACAGAACTCATGACCATAGAAGTCCACGATACCATCCAGCGATTGACTGATAAATTCGTTGAATCTGGTTACTCTAAAGTTTTAGTGTTTAATAACACCGTTGACGACATTTTAGGTTATGTTCATTCTTTCGACCTCTTCAAAAAACCCACGAGTATTAAGTCCATGTTGATGCCTGTTGAATTTGTGCCAGAAACCATGTTGATTAAAGACGTGATGAATGCTCTTATTAAGAAAAGAAGAAGTATTGCTGTTGTTCTCGACGAATATGGTGGCACATCGGGAATCATGACAATTGAGGACATCGTTGAAGAGTTGTTTGGTGAAATAGAAGACGAACACGACAGCACAAACTTAATTGAAGAACAGTTGTCATCAAATATGTTCAAATTTTCTGCACGACTTGAGGTTGATTATGTTAACGAGCGATACGAACTCTGCTTGCCAGAGAACGAAAATTACGAAACCTTAGGAGGCATGATCGTTCACTACGAAGAAGGAATTCCTGAAAAAAACAGTCAAGTTTTAATAGAAGACTATGTCATCGATGTTTTAGAAGTCTCTAGCACTAAAATAGACCTAATTACAGTATCAAAAGCAGAGGTGTGAAAAATTGTACTGTTGATCCGAACTAAAGCTTCACAGCACTTTTATAATTAAGAAGAAAATACTACATTCGTGCCCACTATTTAAGATATTTTAAAAATGGCCATACTTAATAAAATCCGCCAGCGCTCAATGGTTTTAATCGTAGTGATTGCCATGGCGTTATTTGCATTTGTTTTAACTGATTTATTTAAAAACAGCTCTATGTTTTCTAACGGTCAAACCACCGTTATTGGAGAAGTCAATGGTGTCAGTATTTCTCAAGCTGATTTTGCTCAAAAAGTTGAAAATAGACAGCGCCAAATGGGACCAAACGGGAGTGCTACTCAAGTAATGAATGCTATTTGGGATCAGGAACTGCGTTCAGCCATTTTTCTTTCAACCGCCAACGAACTAGGTCTTCAAGTTGAAAGAGATCAATTGATTGATCTTATAGAGCAGAGTGTTGGATCATACGATGAGTTTTTGGACGAAAACGGACTTTTTAGTAAGGCCAAATTGAATGAGTTCATTTCAAATCTTAAACAAATATCACCTGAGGTTTCATTTCTTAGCGGTACTCCAATCGACTATAACGCCTGGACGACCTTCGAAAAAAATCTTGCCCAAGGTGCATTACAAACAGCATATTTTAATCTAGTAGCTTCAGGAATTTATGCCACCTTAAACGAAGGTATGATTGCTCATCAAGCTGAAAGTGAAGTCGCTAATATCAAATTTGTTCAAATTCCATTCTCAACCGTCGCAGACAGCTTGGTTGAACCAACAAACGCGGATGTCAAAACCTTTATCACAAAACATGAAAAAGAATATACTGTTGACGCATCTAGAGGATTGCAATTTGTAGTTTTTGATGAAAAACCATCTCCATCGGACGAGGCACAAGTTAAAACCAATTTGATGACCTTGTTAGAAAATCGGGAAGTTTTCAATGAAGCAAGTCAATCTCAAGAAACCTTGCTGGGATTTAAAAATACATCAGACAACGCAGCATTTTTAGCAGCTAATTCGGCATTCGCTTACAATGATCAATTTTTATCTAAAGATGGCTTACCTACAAACCTAGCGGACAGCATTTATGCCCTTGAAGTTGATGAAATATATGGTCCTTATAAACAAGATAACTTTTATATTGCAACGAAATTAGTGGAAGTCACTCAAAAACCAGACTCCGTAAAAGTTAGACATATATTAATTCCATTCATTGGAAGTCAACGTGCTGATGCATCGGTAACAAAAACGGAAGCCGAAGCTAAAGTGACTGCAGACAGTATTTTAACTTTAATAAAAACCAAACGATCAAAATTTACTGATTTACTTTCATTATCTTCAGACCTTGTCAGTAATGAAAAAGAGGGTATCATTGACTGGTTCGATTATAATGCTGGAATGGCCCAAGAGTTTAAAGACTTTTCGTTTGACAATGCTATCGGAACAATTGACGTGGTGCGAACTGATTTTGGATATCACATAATTGAGGTATTAGATCAAGGCAATTCTCAAAAATTAGTAAAATTGGCCAATTTAGCCCTGCCAATCGAGCCATCTGAGGAAACTATTGATGCAGTTTTTAATACCACCTCTAAATTTGAAATCGCTATTGAAAAAGAGGATTTTGCAAAAGTAGCTAAAGACAATGATTACACCTTGCGACCCGTGAGCGGCCTGCGCGCTTTAGATGAAAATATTCCAGGCTTAGGAATTCAACGCGCTGTAGTGAAATGGGCTTTTGAAAAAAACAGTAAAGTTGGAGACGTTCGTCGCTTTAATTTAAATTCAGGCGGCTATGTTGTTGCTCAGATTACTGAAGTTAATGAAGCAGGATTGATGTCGCTTGACAAAGCAATTGTCAGAGCACGTGCTCAAATTTTAAAAGACAAGAAAACAGAGATCATTCGGAATCGTGTCTTGGCTCAATCTTTAGAGCCTTTGGCATCCGCAGAGGGACAAACGGTTAAAACCGCCACTGAAATCCGCATGACTAATCCTGTACTAACAGGAGCTGGTAGAGAGCCAAAAATTGTAGGTGTTGCTTTTGGGCTTAATGATGGTGAGACTTCGGGTCTTATTCAAGGAGAAAATGGTGTATATATGATTCAAGTGGTCAAAAAGACGCCTGCACCATCGATAGCCTCGTACTTGTCATTTGCCACCAGAATCCGTCAAGCACGGGTTGGCAATGTCAATACTCAGGTGTTTAATGCACTCAAAGAGGCAGCGGATATTGAAGACAACCGATCAGACTTTTATTAAATCGTTGCAAGCGATAATGGTTTTGAATCCTTGAGGCTCAAAAAAAGTTTTTATTTTATCTTTAGTTCCTACGGCTAGGATAAAGTCTCCTCCCCATGCACCAAGACTTTTTATAGTGCCTTTAAAATCTGGAAACAAGAGTTCGGATATTGTCGGTCGTTTCAAAACAGAAGATAATATCATTTCATGTTGCTCAAGTAACGCGCTAAAATGGTCTAAAGAATCACAATTGCATAATAGCTCTGAAATATCGTTGATTTCAGATATAACTTGTGCGTCTATGGGAGGGTTATTTTTATATAATTTTATTGCTTCTCGGCTATTTTGTTTCTTATTTAAATGAACAAACCATAAATTATCATGAAATTTGGGTCGAAATGCTACCTGAGTGATTAAAGGTAGGCCATTCAATCTTTGAAACAGTAGGGGCTTTTCACTATTTGCACAAGCTATATCATACCCACTTCCCCCAAATACCAGATCATTCAAATTAAAGGCATCAACTCCAGCCCACTTCGCTAGATTATTGATTAATGTCGATGAGGATCCTAATCCCCAATCATTTGGGAATTCTAAATGAGCATGGATTTGAAAACCATTTTGGTCAAAATGTAATGGATTCAAAATGTGAATTTCTCGCAATGCCGATAAAAGATGAAAGACGTTATCCGATTGATCAATAGAATCCTTGCTTCGAATTTGATCAAAAGAGATTTTACGTTCAAACCATACTGATCCATCGTGTCTCGTACTCTTCCATAGTATCACCTCATCCTCAATGGGCTCAACAGTCATAATTTGTCCCATTTTAGTTGGTAGAGCCAAAGCCACCGCTCCATCTAAAACAAGATATTCACCTGTCAATAGTAACTTACCATTGCTTTTAAATGAAATCATGAGAAATCTTTATTTCTCAGGCCATGGAGTATATTCCTCACCGCACTGGGCGTGACCGTATCCGTTTTAAAATGCTCCACTAATTGTACTTTTTCTTGCTCGCTTGCCTCAAGTTGATTCGCGATATTGAGTAAATGCATTTTCATATGTCCTTGTTGAATACCTGTAGTCACCAAAGAACTAATAGCTCCAAAGTTTTGGGCCAATCCAGCGACAGCAGTAATAGACATTAGCTCCCGGGCAGTAGGATTTTGAAGCATTTCGAGAGCAAGCCTCACCAATGGGTGGAGCTGTGTTAAACCTCCTACTGTGCCAAGCGCTAAAGGCAAATCAATCCAAAAAGTAAATTGACCGTTTTCAATTTTAGCATGCGTCAAAGAGCTGTATTGACCACTTCTGGCAGCGTAAGCATGAACACCAGCTTCTACTGCCCTAAAATCATTGCCAGTAGCTAGAACTACTGCGTCTACACCATTCATAATACCTTTATTATGCGTGACTGCGCGAAAGGGTTCAACTTCGGCAATTCGCACGGCTTGACAGAATTTGTCTGCGAATTCCTCCGATGACATTCCGACGACCGTTAAGTCTTTGACAGAACAACTTACTGAAGCGCGTACTAGGCATTCAGGAACATAATTCGATAAAATACTCATCACCACATTGATGGGATAATGGATAGCATAATCAGGTTCAAATTTGACCCAATGGTCAGTAAATACCGATGCAAATTTTTCTAGACAGGAGTTGATAAAGTTGGCGCCCATGGCATCAATTGTTTCGAAGGTGGCATCCAACTGATAGTAATGGTCAATTTTATCCGTTTTATTAACCAAATCGATTGAAAGTAATCCACCGCCTCGCTTTATCATATTGGCAGCGATATCATGAATTGACTGAATTAATATTGGTTTGATTTGATTAAAATAACTGGTTAATTTGTCCGTACCACCCGAAAAAGTGAAGTGCACTTGACCCGATTTTTTGGTTTGAATGATCTCGGTTTTGAATCCACCCCGATCAAGCCAATATTTGGCAGATTTACTCGCTGCCGCTACCACAGAACTCTCTTCAATGGCCATAGGTATGACAAGAAGTTTTCCATCAATCATGAAATTGGGTGCTACACCTAGTGGCAGATAATAGTTAGTTATTGTATTTTCTATAAACTCATCGTGTAATTTTTGAACCCCTTCGTCAGAATTCCAATAACGCTCGATAATCGCGATGCCTTGAGTCGGATTCTCAAAGTAGCGCTCTGCTATCCAATTTATTTTTTCAGATTTCGACCATTTCGAAAAACCAATAACTTCTTTTGACATCTTAATTGATTGATTAACGCAAAGATACTATTCTTAATACATATCGTGAATGTGATTAGCTGACGCTTTTTTGAAAGTTTGCTGAGCACAATTGTCCTTTTTTTTCATTATTATTGAAGAACCTATATTTGAATATCATGAAGATCAAATCACTATATCTCCTATTAAGTATTTCATCCACAGCACTATTCGCTCAACACAAGGAAATCACCCTTGAATCCCTTTGGAATGGAACCTTCAGGACAAGAGGGATTCCTTCACTTCATTCTATGAACGATGGAAAAAGGTATGCCACATATAACTACAATCGTTCCGAGCAATCAATCAATATTGATGTTTATGATTATTTGACCGGTACAAAAAGTGAAACTGTACTAAGTACCTTTAATAATCCTGACTTACCGAATTTCACAAATTACACTTTCAGTTCAGACGAATCTAAATTGCTTTTAGCTTCAGAAATGGAATCTATTTATAGAAGATCCTCAAAAGGCGTGTTTTATGTTGTTAACACAGATGGAACTGATTTGACTATAATATCTGATAAGAAAATACAAGAGCCAACCTTCTCACCTGATGCTTCAAAAGTTGCGTATGGTTTTGAGAATAATCTATTTATATTGGATTTAAAAACTCAAACCACACAACAAATTACTTTTGACGGTGAAATCAATGCAATTATAAACGGCATTACAGATTGGGTTTACGAAGAAGAGTTTTCTTTTGTTAGAGCTTTTGAATGGAATGCAGATGGCAGTCAGATCGCTTACATAAAATTTGATGAACGACAAGTTCCAGAATTTTCTATGGACATATATGGATCAACTTTATACCCTCAACAACAACGTTTTAAATACCCAAAGGCAGGAGAAGCCAATTCATTAGTCAGTCTGCATGTCTTTCATTTAAAAACCAACGAAACTCAGGATGTTCAATTGAGTCAAGGTTATGAAGACTTCTATATCCCCAGAATCAAGTGGACCAACAAAGCGACTATTTTGAGTGCTCAGTACATGAATCGTCACCAAAATCAACTGGACTTATGGATGATTGATACGGCCAAAAAATCATCACATTTAGTGTTATCTGAGCATGATGCCGCTTATATCGATGTTACTTTTGATCTCACTTATTTAAAGGATAATAGTTTTATATGGACCAGCGAAAAAGATGGCTTTAACCATGTTTATCATTATAACGAATCTGGCACATTACAACGTCCAATTACATCGGGATCATGGGACGTTACAACACTGTATGGTATTGATGAACAAAGTAAAACACTTTATTATCAATCGGTAGAAACTGGTTCAATCAATCGAGCAGTTTGGAGTATTGGACTCAATGGCAAGAACAAAACGCTTTTAACTTCTTCAAGTGGGACTAGCAACGCAACGTTTAGTGCAGATTTTACCTATTTTATCAATAACTATTCCGATGCCAATACACCTCCCATTTACACACTCAATAGCTCAAAAGACGGCAAAGAGTTACGGACAATTAGAGACAATGGAAATCTCCTAGAGCGTTTGGAAGACTTTGGTTTAGGCAATAAAGAATTTGAAACCATGATGGTTAATAACCACGAGGTGAACATGTACATGATCAAGCCTGCCGATTTCAACCCAGCTAAGTCCTACCCCCTTTTAATGTATCAATATTCTGGGCCAGGGTCTCAAAATGTGGCCAATCAATGGAATTCGTCCAATGATTATTGGCATCAAATGCTAGCTCAGCAAGGGTATATTGTGGCATGTATCGATGGTATTGGTACTGGATATAAAGGCGCTGCATTCAAAAAAGCAACCTATCTCAATTTAGTGCAATTTGAAACTGAAGATCAAATTGAAGCTGCGCGACTTCTTGGTCAAAGGGATTATATAGATGCTTCAAGGATTGGAATATGGGGATGGAGTTTTGGAGGACATATTTCGACCAACAGTTTATTGAAAGGGAATGATGTTTTTACAATGGCCATTGCCGTGGCTCCGGTAACCTCATGGCGCTTCTACGACACCATCTATACAGAACGCTATTTGCGTACACCCCAAGAAAATCCAGATGGTTATGACAATAATTCTCCATTAAATTATCCAGAGTTATTAAAAGGATCTTTTTTACTGGTTCATGGTTCAGGCGACGATAATGTGCATGTACAAAATTCAACCAGAATGGCAGCTGCCTTGATCGCGGAGAACAAGCCTTTTGATTGGGCTATTTATCCCGACTTTGACCATGGTATTTATGGTGGAAAAACCCGTTTGCACCTGTATTCGAAATTGACTAAATTTATCAAATCCAATTTATAAATAACGATATGACAAATCCCTCAATTTCTCAAAAAACCATCTTTGGACATCCGGCGGGATTATTTATCTTATTTTTCACTGAAATGTGGGAGCGCTTTTCTTTTTACGGCATGAAAGCACTTTTGATATTTTATTTAACAAAATACCTTTTATTTTCAGACGTCGAAGGCAACTTACTCATCGGAAGTTATGCCGCTTTGGTCTATGCTATTCCCGTAGTAGGAGGGTTTATAGCTGACCGATATTTAGGCTTTCGAAAAGCCATTGTTTTAGGAGGTATACTTTTGGTACTCGGGCACCTTGGAATGGCTTACGAAGGAAATGCAGCAACAGCTACGCTCACTGGAGAAATCACTAGGGATAATATCGCCCTGCAGGTTTTCTATCTGTCGTTAGCCTTTATAATTGTTGGTGTTGGTTTCTTAAAAGCCAACATTTCTTCTTTAGTTGGAGAGCTTTATGCTGCAGGCGATAAACGCCGAGATTCAGGTTTTACTATTTTTTATATGGGAATCAACCTTGGTTCTTTTGTAGCGACCCTACTCTGCGGATGGCTTGGTGAAACCTATGGTTGGAGTTATGGATTTGGTGCTGCGGGTATAGGTATGTTATTCGGTTTAATAACATTTATTCTTGGGAAGAAAACGCTTCAAGGCAAAGGTGAGTCAACTAATCCAGAATTCTTGGAGCGAAAATCATTCGGGCTGAAAAATGAATGGATTGTTTACGGCGCAAGTGTTTTGTCTACGGTAGCCATATGGCAGATGGTTCAAAGCCATAGCGTTGTTCAAAATCTTTTAATCGTCTCAGGAGCCGCTTCCTTTATCTATATCGTTTATTATGCGTTAACTCAACTGGATAAGATTGCTCGTGAACAACTTGCAGCATTGACCATATTGATCATTTTTACGGTCATTTTCTGGGCATTGTTTGAGCAATCTTACACCTCCATGAATCTTTTTGCAGACAGAATACTGGACAGAGGTGATATTACCGCCAGTGCTTTCTTGAGTCTAAATGCTTTGTTTATCATTCTTTTAGCACCCGTTTTTGCTTGGATGTGGGTTAAATTGGGGAAATATAACCCGAACACTGCTGTTAAATTTTCATTAGCTATTATGCTTGTAGGTTTAGGTTTTGGGGCTTTAGTCATGGGTATAAATGTTTCAGGTCTTGGTAAAGTAGCTATGTTTTGGATGGTTTTGACCTATCTCCTTCATACTTGTGGGGAATTGTGTTTATCACCTGTGGGGCTTTCGGCCGTTACCAAACTTTCACCTCATAAGATTGTTGGATTCATGATGGGCGTTTGGTTTTTAGCTACCGCAAGTTCAGAATTCATAGCATCAATTTTAGCCAATATCGCTTCAGTAGAAACAGCCTCGGGCGAAATCACAGACCTCGCTGTGGCTAAAGAAAGCTATTTAAAATTGTTTAACTATTTATTTTATACAGGAGTTGGTGTCGGTTTATTCCTTTTAACAATATCTCCTGTTATTAAAAAATTGATGCACGGCGTTGACAAAGAATTAAATACATAACCAATCATTATGACTACAAATATCGAAAGTTTATTTAAAGACAAAGTACTAGGACATCCAGCAGGGCTTTTTGTACTCTTTTTTACCGAAATGTGGGAGCGTTTTTCATATTACGGTATGCGATCACTTTTAGTTATGTTTTTTACTGCATCCTTACTCGACGGTGGATGGGGATGGCCCAGAGAGCATGCTTTTGCGATTTTCGGCACCTATACCTCGCTGGTTTATTTGTCGACACTTTTAGGAGGTTATTTTGCTGATAAAATCATCGGTTTTCGTTATGCCGTGCTTTTAGGTGCCTTACTCATGACCTTAGGACATGCTTCGATGGCCCTCGAATCTGAATTTTTTATTTATTTAGGTTTGACGCTCTTGGTCTTTGGAAGTGGATTTTTTAAACCTAATATGACTTCCATAATTTCGGAAATGTACGTGACTAAACCCGAGAAAAAAGACGGTGCTTACACTATTTTTTATATGGGTGTGAATGCAGGAGCCTTTTTAGGAATTTTATTATGTGGTTACTTGGGTGAGACTGTAGGTTGGTCTTGGGGTTTTGGAGTAGCCGGTATTTTTATGCTTTTCGGCTTGCTACAGTTTTGGATGGCTCAAGGAATCTTTGGGGAGATTGGACTTAAACCATTAAAAGCAGAACAGACTGATGATACCGCCGTTGGTGATGCCAAACTGAATCCGTTTACAAAACTTCATCTTGGACTTATTGCCATAGCCGCTTTATTAGGACTGGCCTGGATATTTAACGATCCAGTGTCAAAAATCTCGGAAGGGGTTTACAATGTTTTTAATTTTAATCTGTTTGGTATGGATGGGTCGAATGTTGCGATCCTAACTGCCTTGGGTCTTTTCATTTTTCTGTTACTATTGAGATTACCGCGTTATGATAAAATCACGCGCGACCGCATGATGGCTGTAATCTTTTTTGCTTTTGTGACCATTTTCTTTTGGGCTATATTCGAACAAGCTCCAAGTTCATTGACCATTTTTGCACGTGATTATACCCAGCGAGTGCTAGAGGGCAACTCGGCATTTACGTTCAAAATTGTGAACTCACTGATGACAATCATCCCGTTAGGGATAATAACTTGGGTGCTTGGTCTATTATTCAAAAAAACATTTAAAAAATATGGTGTTTCAAATATTATTTTAGCGACCAGTTTCGTTATCATTTGGGGTATAGCTATATGGATGCTCAACACAGAGTTTAAAAAAGATATAGCTGAAGTACCAGCATCTTGGTTTGGTGTATTAAATTCATTATTTATCATTGGTTTGGCACCTTTGTTTTCAAAATGGTGGGAGAGCAAATACAACCCTAATGCTAATATGAAATACGGTATTGGCATGACCCTTTTAGGTATTGGTATGGCTTGCGTTGCAATTGGATCATCGTCTATTCCAGTAGGTGCAAAAACAGCATCAGTGAGTATGATTTGGTTAATTTTAGTTTATTTCTTTCACACGATGGGAGAACTTTGCATTTCGCCTGTTGCACTCTCTTATGTCAGTAAATTAGTACCTGGACGCATGATAGCAATGATGTTTGGCGTTTGGTATTTGGCGGTTGCGATCGGTATGAAATTGGCAGGATTATTCGGAGAATCATCGGAGGCCATTGCCAAAACAGAAGGATTGAGTTATTTCTTTTGGCTACTCACTGCAATTGCAGTTGGACTTGGTGTGCTTTCCGTTTTGATGTATCCAATAGTAAAAAAACTGATGCACGGTGTGCGTTAATTCAATAAAATAGATAAAGAATGATGTTAAGATCGATATGGTTATTTAGTATTTTATTTGCTTTCAATTCGGTTAAAGCACAGGAAATCAACTGGGTGAGTCTGGAGCAAGCCGTTGCCTTGCAAAAAAAACAGCCCAAAAAGATTATCATGGACATGTACACCGTTTGGTGCGGTCCATGTAAGATGCTGGATAAAAACACTTTTGGAAATGCAGATGTGATCGCCTATATCAACAAACACTATTACGCTGTTAAGTTCAATGCCGAAGGTAACGATAAGGTAAACTTTAAAGGCACCGTTTACTCCAATCCAAATTATAATCCAAGTCGCGCTAAATCAAGAAATGGTCAACACCAATTGACGTCATATTTTAGAGTTACTGGCTATCCAACCATGGTGTTTCTTGATGAGAATGCCGATTTCATAACACCTTTGGTAGGCTATCGAACCCCACAACAACTTGAATTGTATTTGAAGCTTTTTAAAGATAATACTTTTAAGTCGATAACCACTCAAGCAGAGTTTAAAGTCTATTCTGACAACTTTAAATCATCTTTTAGCAATTAGGGTTTAACAATTTCGATGTAGGCTCCTTGAGTATCTGTTCTATGAAATTCAACACCTTTCTGACGACAACTGGCTTCCCAACGGTCTAAAAAAGACTTATAATTACTTCCGTCGGCAATCACAATTTTGGGTTGAAGACTATCAAGCCATCTATCCATATGAATACGTGGACTTTGAGTAATAACCATCCCGTTCACCTCAAAGTTCGGGGCGCCATTTATACCCATCGAATCAAGTACGAGCCACAGTTTTCCATTAAACTCAAATAGATTTTGTTTTGGAAGTGGTTTAATGGTTTTGATTCCAGATCCCGTTTCATAATCGGACACAAGGCGCTCATCTATTATGTCATCAGGATTCATATCATGATATAGCGTTATTCTTTGACCATTATTAATCCCAATGATGGTATGCCGTGTTTTATGAAAAATAATTAACTCTGATGGACGTAATTGAAGTTTTGAGTATATACTCACAACCAACAAACCGGAGATAGTAATCAATATAACTTGAATCCGCTTTGCAGTAGGTTTGGTGTGTAACCATCCAAATAAAAAAAGAAAACCATAAGATATGCACAATTCTAGCCATCCAAAAGAAATACGATCTGTGAAAAAATAATCAAATTGAGCAATTTTTGACACCCAACCCGTCATTAATTCAATACACCACTCATAGGCTAAAGCGATTTTGAAATGGTAAAATTTTATATTCGCAAACAAAACCATTACAAATGAAAAAAATAGTATAAAGGTCACCAAGGGGATCAAAACGATATTAGCCACTAAAAACAACCCAGGAAATTGATGGAAATAAAACAAGGATATGGGCAACACACCAATTTGAGCAGCTAAAGTTACTGATATCGTATCCCTAAACCAGATCAATAATTTGTGCTTAGCACACCACATGGATTGCAACCAAGGTGCAAGAATAGCGATAGACAACACTGCCGCATAACTCAATTGAAACCCCACTTCGAATAGCATATTGGGATCAATCAATAATGATAAAAAAGCCGCTGCTAAAATGGTATTAATCAATTTGGATCTTCTTCTAAATAAAAGGCTCAGTGCGACTAAGGTAAACATACCCACAGCATGAATGACTGACGGCGATAATCCTGAAACGATGGCGAAACTCCAAAGCATCAAGACTATGAAAACGGCACTGATGATTCGGCCCTTTGGCAATCGATGAAGTGGCCTAAAAAGCCACCGAAGAAATAGTAATATGATCCCAATGTGCAATCCCTAAATGGCCAAAATGTGAACCACCCCAGCCCTTTCAAATGTGTCTTTTAAATCATCAGAAATATCTTGCCGTTGTCCTAAAACTAAGGCTTCGAAAATAGACATTGCGGTGTGGTTTATATCCCATGGACACATCAATTCCATGACATATTGCCGTACTTTATCGGCGTAGCCATATATGGTATTGGCAGATGATAATCTCTTAAAATTGGTATCTGTAAGACTTATTGAAGCATAAACATTTCGATGTTTGAGGTAGTTGTGATAATTAAATTGATATGGATTTCGTGGCTTATCAATAGCTCGAAAGTCTACAATCGTAAGCAATCTGTCATCCACATTAAAGGAAATTTCTAATGGGGTATACATCATTAGTTTGCCAAAAGATGTTTTAGAATTATATTGCTCTATGTCAACAATATATCGGTTTGACCAAGTGGGTTTTTGAATTTCTCTAATCCGAATAACTAGGGTATCGTATTTTACGATTTCTATGATGGATTGGTTGGTGTAGTGCTGATTATAAGCCTTATGATTATGCGTCATGGCTAAACTGTATCCTAAACAAAACACCATCAAACCAACCAGCCAATCTGTCAAAAAAATATACTTAAAAAACAGGTGAAAAATGACGGTCAAGACAAAAACTACACCCAAAAGATGATAGGATGTTAGTAAGGATAAAAGGCCTGAAAAAGAACCAATGATCCCTAGAATAAGAAGGATCAGTAACTTAAGTAATGTAGTATTAAAAAAAGGCACTTAGTAGGTAACTGAGATTGGGGGTGTAAGAATTAATTCAAGGCATTATATATGAGATCAGCTGTCTTGACACTGGCCCCTGATCCACCGAGCAACTTGGTCAATTCATTATAGTCTTCCAAAATAATAGATTGAGATTCGGGGGTCAATATTAATTTCAATTCATCGGCTAAATTTGATACTGTAAACTCATCTTGTATCAGCTCTTTGACCGCAGGTCGGTCGAGGACTAAATTGACCAATGAGATATATTTCAGGTGTTTAACCAAAATTCGGGCAATCCAATAAGAAAACTTACTGCTTTTATAACATACGACTTGAGGAACTCTATACAAAGCTGTTTCTAAAGTTGCAGTTCCAGATGTAACCAAAGCCACGGAGGCCACTTGGAGCAAATCATATGTATTGTTTTCAACGAGCGCAATAGAGTCCGAGGTCATATATGGTAAATAAATTTCCTTAGGTTGGCTTGGCGCACCAGCAATCACAAATTGATAATTTAAAAATGAAGGTATCAAAGCAGTCATAGTGTTAAGCATTTTTTTAATTTCTTGCCCGCGACTACCAGGAAGCAAAGCAATAATTGGACGATCGTCCAAGTGCCATTTTTTTTTAAAGTTTGACGCATCCACAATGCTGTTTGAATCTATTGCATCGAGCAAAGGATGTCCTACAAAATCAACTTCAAACTGATGTTTATTTTTATAAAATTTCTTTTCGAAAGGTAGGATGACGTACATTTTGTCAACCCATCGTTTGACAATAGAAATGCGGCTTTCTTTCCAAGCCCAAAGTTGTGGTGATATATAGTAATGTGTTTGATAACCTCTCATTTTAACCCATTTTGCCAATCTTAAATTGAATCCAGGATAATCAACAAAAATGACTGCATTTGGATTAAATTCTTGGATATCCGACTTACAAAAAGATAAATTATTGAGGATGGTTTTCAAATTTTTAATGACCTCCCAAAATCCCATAAATGCCAACTCGCGGTAGTGTTTCACCAAAGTTCCTCCCACGGATTGCATTCGATCACCACCAAAAAATCGAAATTCAGCATTCGGATCTTTCTTAAGTAAGGCGCGCATCAAATTTGATGCATGTAAATCACCCGAGGCTTCACCAACGACCAAATAGTATTTCATGATTACAGCATTAATAAAAACGTTCCTAATGCTGCAAAAATGGTAAAAAATAGAACGCCTTTTGCCTGATCATCGCGACGCTTTCTTATAAAAAAGAAAAATAAAAATAAGTTCAAAGCTGCTCCAAGACTAATCAGTTTGCCAATAAAATTTTGGTCTATGGCTGCCTTTAACGTATAGACGACATCCGTGCCACTTCCTAAAATCAAGGCTGCCAAAACAACACCCAAAATATTTGCTGCTGCACCTAATAGAAAACCAATTATAACTGATTTATTCATTGTTGCTATTTAAATGATTGAGCTGCTCAAGCGCTTTATAGTGAGTCATGTCAAAATGAATAGGCACTATAGATACAAAACCATGGTCCAAAGCCCACTGGTCTGTGTCTTGACCTTCATCGAAATTTACAAATTCTCCAGTTAACCAATAATAGTCCCGACCCATTGGACTCTTTCGTTTATCAAATTTTTCAATCCAATTTGCTTTAGCTTGTCTGCATACCTTCATCCCTTTGATCGGAGAAATTGGGAAATTTACATTCAAAGCTGTGCCCGTTGGCAAGCCATTTTTCAAAACGCTTTTTGCTATGGTTTTGATATAGCTACCTAAGACAGAAAAATCGGCCTTCCAGCTAAAGTCGCACAATGAAAATCCAATAGCAGGGATTTCTTCAATACTCGCCTCAATAGCAGCACTCATAGTCCCAGAGTACAACACATTAATCGATGCGTTGCTCCCATGATTGATCCCAGAGACACACAAATCAGGCGTGCGGTCTAAAATTTCGTGCTTAGCCAACTTAACACAATCGGCAGGGGTACCTGATGTACTATATTCGACTTGTGAACCCTCATCAATTTCCTCACGACGCACATACAGTGTATTATCAACTGTAATAGCATGTCCCATGCCGCTTTGAGGACTATCAGGCGCAACAACAACCACATCACCCAATTCTTTCATAAAACCAATTAATGCCCGTATACCCGGCGCAGTAATGCCATCATCATTAGTTATTAAAATTAAAGGTTTTTTAGACATCGTTTTTTCTTGAAACACAAAAATAGGTAAAATTGATGGTGGATTTGTATCTTAGGGCTTTTAACAAAAGTTTAGTAAAGATTAAAGTAAATTAAGATAGTTTATTATTTATTTTCGAACTATTAAATCAAATGGCTCAATCATTGCTAAAATTAATTTTAATGAGCTGAAAAAAATACCTATTTAGACCAAAGAAATCGATTCTATGAAGACTCCTCTTAACTTGATGTTATTATCATTCCTACTAGCCTTTGCTTCATGTAATTTAACATCAAATTCATTTGAAAATCCAGATAAGGACAAGCTACTCTTGCAGGTTATTTCCTATGTCCTTGAAGAAGGACATGTCGATCCAAAAGATTTTGATGATGATTTTTCAGAAAGCATTTTTGAGAGATACATCGCTCAAATTGATCCATATAAACGTTATTTATATGATGCTGACATGGCAGCTTTTGAGGTGTATCGATTTGAACTTGATGATGAACTTAGGGCCTATGAACTCAATTTTTTCAATACATCGGTCGAAATTTTATCAAAACGACTAAAAGAAGCCCAATTATTTTATAAAGAAATTCTGTCAAAACCTTTTGACTACAGCTTGAACGAAGCCTATTCTAGCGACATCGAAAATATTGACTTTACTAACAGTAAAAAAGAACTTGAGGATCGTTGGCGACAACAATTGAAATTGTCGAGCATGCTCAACTATCACGACTTAGTCGAAGAAAATGAAAATGCCGAAAAAAAGAAATCGGAACGAGAATTGGAAATTGAAGCTCGTGAAGAGACGATGAAATCAATGGATGAGTTTTTTGATTTTATGGATGATAGAGAACGTAGAGATTGGTTTGACACTTATGTCAATGCCATAGTAGAAGAATTTGATCCGCACACCTATTATCTTTCTCCTGCTACCAAAGACCGATTTGACACTGATATGTCTGGAAACTTTGAAGGTATAGGTGCGCGCTTACAAAAACGTATGGATCATATTTCGGTAAATGAGATCATTTCGGGAGGGCCCGCTTGGCGACAAAACAAACTGGAAGTTGGCGATATCATCTTAAAAGTTCGCCAATCCAATGAAAAAGAAGCTATTAGCATAGTTGGTATGCGTACCGATGAAGCGGTAAAACTCATAAAAGGGCCCAAAGGAACTGATGTCATCCTGACCCTAAAAAAAGTAGATGGCACCATTGAAGACCTCAAAATCACAAGGGATATCGTGGAGCTAGAAGAAGTCTATGTAAAATCGTCAGTCGTGGAGAAAAATGGTAGTCGATATGGATTGATTGACCTTCCAAAATTTTATGTCGATTTTGATAATTACAAAGAGCGCAATGCCGCGACCGATGTCAAACGGGAAATAGAGCGCCTTAAAGCAGAGGGTGTAGAAGGTATTATTATAGACTTGCGTGGCAATGGCGGAGGGTCCCTTCCTACTGTAGTGGAGATGACTGGTTTGTTCATAGAAAAGGGGCCAGTGGTTCAAGTTCGTTCTACAGGTCAAAAACCCGAACAGAAAAAAGACAACGATCCAAGTGTCACTTGGGATGGACCTTTAGTAGTTATGGTTAATGAGCTTTCAGCATCAGCTTCTGAAATTTTTGCTGCTGCAATTCAAGATTACAAAAGAGGTATTATTATTGGAAGTCCGCAAACTTATGGTAAAGGAACGGTTCAAAATGTATTTGACCTTAATCGAATGGTGCGCAACAATACCCTCGGAGATATTGGTGCTTTGGCTTTCACCACCCAAAAATTTTACAGAATCAACGGAGGATCTACCCAATTGAAAGGGGTAAATAGTGATATTGTAATTCCCGATCGATATTCCTTTATAGATGTGGGCGAACGTGATCTTGAGAACCCACTACCATGGGATGAAATCACACCAGCTGATTACACCTTATGGAGTGGTGAATTAGACTACACCTATGTGATTACCAACAGTAAAAATAGAATTGAAAACAATCCTCTTTTCCAACTGATAAAAGAAAATGCTGAGTGGATTAAAGACAATAGAGACGACGTTTCTACATCATTAAATTATCAAGAATTTAAAAAAGAACAAGAGAGTAATGAGATGGAAATCAAACGATTTGATCAATTATCTGATTACGAAAATCAGCTTCAATTCGCTTCGTTGCCTTACGAGTTAGAGGTTATAAAACAAGATTCGATTTTAAAAGAGAAACGCGAACGTTGGCATCAAAATTTGAAGAAAGATCTTTACGTTGAAGAGGCTTTAAACGTACTTACCGACTTGCGTGTTAGCCAAAATATTAACAAGAAAAGTCTAACTGCAATTAAAAACTAATGGGCGTGAGCGATGATACTTTAATAAAAGCGTCACGCCGTTTTTTTGGTCTTAATATATGGGGATTTGTTAGTTTTATAATAATCGGCATTGCGGCTATCGTAAGTGTGTTTGCCTATCTATTGGCACCAGACTCTACCACAGACGCTAATCTAATGCATTTGTCGATTCATTCGCAACAACCAGGCTTCACTGTGACCATGCTGAATTTGCCGCTTCCAGACATGACACATAGCAATTCATTCAGTACTCTTTTTTTTGGCGATAAAGCACAATATCAAGAAATACCTATATCACATTTTAGTCAAACCGAGAACAAGTTAACATACCATCCCTTCCAAATTGATGGCGGTGTACCCCCACCAATAACCATAGAACTAAGCACCTATAAAACTGAAAACGCAAATGATCTCATATCCGAAAGAACTTTTATTTTAGGAACAGACACCTACGGTAGAGATTTGTTAAGTCGCATTATTATAGGAACACGACTCTCTTTCTCAATTGGTTTTGTCGCAGTTCTGATATCCTTAATTATTGGGATTCTTATGGGTAGTTTGGCTGGATATTTTGGAGGGAAAGTCGATGTGTTGATTAGCTGGATCATAAACGTCACTTGGTCAATCCCCACACTACTGCTTGTCATTGCAATCACTTTGGCATTAGGCAAAGGCTATTGGCAGGTTTTTATTGCGGTTGGACTAACCATGTGGGTCGAAGTTGCTCGGGTTGTTAGAGGTCAAATTATTAGTGTTAAAACCATGCCCTATGTAACTGCAGTAAGAGCACTCGGATTTACAAATTTTAGAATTATCACAAAACACATTTTACCTAATATCATGGCGCCAGTCATAGTTATAGCTGCTGCCAATTTTGCTTCTGCGATACTAATAGAAAGTGGATTGAGTTTTTTAGGCATTGGCGCACAACCACCAAGTGCTAGTTGGGGAAGCATGATTAAGGATCACTACAACTATATTGCACTAGGAAAAGCCTATTTGGCAGTTGTTCCTGGAATTTGCATCATGATTCTGGTCATGGCATTTATGGTCTTGGGTAGTGCTTTAAGAGACCGGCTTGATGTTCGATCTTGAAGCAATCAATTGTCTGATTTTGGAGGGTATGTTTCTGTTATTGATGATACAAACTCCTGAATTCGAGACTCTTTTTTCCTAACATCGTCTGTCAAATAGCCGGTTCCAACACCTTGCCAAACTAGTTCCTGTTTTGTAGCGTCAATTAAATCGACATATAACACACCTTTGGTAGATCGAGAAACGGTGTAATTGCCTCCTACGCCCCAATACCAAGGACTCCAGCCTCCCCAACCATATCCAAATCGCCAATTATCATCAACATCGATATTTTCAACCGACTTAGTAAATATACTCACCAATAAATCTGGATTATCTGAAACAGTAAGTCCCTTATCAAGCAGATTAACCTCAATGGCTTTAAGAATACGACGCTTGTCAATGTCGTTAATTTTCGCCTTGTCGATGCCAGGTTTGAAAAAGGCAAATGTCTTATATTTAGAAAAATCAACAGAGGTATCATAATCCGAAACAACCCGAACCGAGCCGCAGGACTGCAATACAAAAATAGTGACAAGAAGTAACGAAAAAATTCTGAATGAAAATGCGTTCAAAGTCATAATAACAAGTTTAAATGGCGTCGATCAAGTCATCATCAACGGTATGAGGTATGGTAACTTTTAGTTTTTGCTCAACGGCCATAGCACGTTTTATTGCAAAAGTAGCTCCTTCGTTTCTTGCCCAACTTCTTCGGGCTATACCATTATTAACGTCCCAAAAAAGCATTGATTTCAACTTATTCTCCGCCTCTTCTGAACCATCAATTACCATGCCAAATCCCCCATTAACAACCTCGCCCCAGCCCACGCCACCGCCATTATGAATGCTAACCCAAGTGGCCCCACGAAAAGCATCACCTATAACATTTTGTACGGCCATGTCAGCTGTAAATTGAGAACCATCATAAATATTTGACGTTTCTCTAAAAGGCGAATCCGTTCCAGAAACATCGTGATGATCACGACCTAAAATGACTGGGCCAATTTTGCCTTCAGCAATAGCATCGTTAAATGCCTTGGCTATTTCAACTCGACCTTCAGCGTCTGCATACAATATCCGCGCTTGTGATCCTACAACCATATGGTTTTGGTCAGCCTGTTTGATCCAAGTTAAATTATCCTGCAATTGCTGTTTAATTTCATCTGGTGCTTTGGTTAATAATCTTGATAGCACTTGAGCGGCGATATCATCGGTGATTTTTAAATCATTATATTGTCCAGAAGCACAAACCCATCTGAACGGCCCAAAACCATAATCAAAACACATGGGGCCCATAATGTCCTGAATATAGCTGGGATACTTAAAATGAATACCATCTTGAGCCATAATATCTGCGCCGACTCGAGACGCCTCTAACATAAAAGCATTGCCATAATCAAAAAAATAGGTGCCTTTATTGGTATGTTTATTCACTGCTGAAACATGCTGTTTCAATGAACGCTCAACACATTTGTGAAAAGTATCAGGATCTGCTGAGATCATCTCATTTGCCTCTTCAAAAGACAATCCTGTAGGATAATATCCACCAGCATAAGGATTATGTAGGCTCGTTTGATCACTACCAATAGCTATAAAAATATCTTCCGAATCAAATTTTTCCCAAACATCAATCACATTACCCAAATAGGCAATTGACACTGCTTCTTTTTGTACTTGTGCCTTACGGACACGATCAACGAGCTCATTCAAATCAGTTATGACTTCATCAACCCATTTCTGTTGATAGCGCACTGCTACAGCCTTCGGATTGACCTCAGCGCAAATTGTTATGCATCCTGCAATATTACCTGCCTTTGGTTGCGCACCACTCATACCACCCAAACCGGCGGTAAGAAAAACTTCGCCATTGGGAGATCGTTCAACTTTTCGAAATGCATTTAGTACAGTAATCGCTGTTCCATGAACAATACCTTGTGGTCCAATATACATAAAACTACCAGCCGTCATTTGTCCATATTGAGTTACGCCAAGCGCATTACCTCTCTCATAATCATCTGGTTGGGAGTAATTTGGAATTGTCATACCATTGACGACTACAACGCGCGGTGCAGCCCGATGCGATGGAAATAAGCCCATCGGATGCCCGGAATACAAGGCTAAGGTTTGATCATCTGTCATTTCCGACAAGTATTGCATGGTCAGCAAATACTGAGCCCAGTTTTGGAAAACAGCGCCATTTCCACCATAAGTAATCAATTCATGTGGATGTTGTGCTACGGTAGGATCCAAATTATTTTGAATCATTAACATGATAGCCGCAGCTTCTTGACAACGCGCTGGATAATCAGAAATTGGTCGTGCCATCATTTGATAATTTGGACGAAAACGGTACATATATATACGACCATAGGATTCAAGTTCATCAAAAAATTCTTGCAACAAAATTTTATGGTGCTCGGGTTTAAAGTAACGCAAAGCATTTCGAAGTGCTAACTTCTTTTCATTAGGGGTCAAGATCGCTTTTCGTTTGGGCGCATGATTGACCTGAAGATCATAGGGTTTCGCATCAGGCAAAACATCAGGAATTCCTGCTTTTATTTCAGCACGAAATGACTTTAGTGATTTATCAATTATACTCATTATTTTGGTTGTGTTTTGACGTTAAAGTCATACGGACAATGCCTGCAATTACTCTCACAACAATACCCTCTTTTTAAGTGGTATTGTGCAGTAAAGCATCGATAACCTTCAGGTGTTAGATAATAATCACCTGACTCAATTTCAATTTTAGGCTTCATCAAACAAATATAATCAAATCGAATTGAGACATCCTTTACAATCCAATCGAAAATTGTACTTTTAACATGATGAATAAACCCTTTCCAAGCGTTAATCAGCAGATTCCTATCGATTCAAAATTCGACATATCGTTACATATGAAGCGGGAGGATTTGATTGACGCCGAAATTTCAGGTAATAAATACAGGAAACTGTTATATAACATTAAGGCTGCTAAGTCATCAAATCAAACCACATTGCTCACTTTTGGCGGTGCCTTTTCAAATCATATTGCTGCTGTTGCTGCGTGTGGATCTCGGTTTGGATTTAATACCATCGGTATTATCAGAGGTGAGGAAGTAAAGGCATTTGAGGATAGTAATCCCACGCTCCAGTTTGCAAAAAAACAAAATATGATATTGCATTATATCAGCAGATCGGACTACAAGCGCAAAAATAAAGATGAGTATATTCAATACTTACGACAGCAATTTGGGTCATTTTATTTGTTACCCGAAGGTGGTACAAATGAGCTGGCGGTGAAAGGATGTGAGGAAATACTTCATGCTAATGACCGCGAATTCGATATCATTTGTTGCCCGATAGGTACTGGCGGAACAATTTCAGGCATCATTAATAGCAGTGTCTCATCCCAAAAAATTATTGGTTATTCAGCAGTAAAAGATCACGAATTAAAAGAAGTAATTTGTAAATTTGCGCATGCTGAGAACTGGAAAATAGAACCCTCAGATTATGGAGGTTACGGAAAAATAGACAAGTCACTCATCGATTTTATCAATCATTTTAAATCGACTTACAACATACCGTTAGATCCTATTTACAATGGGAAGATGATGTATCGTTTGTTCGAGCAAATTGAAAACAGGGAATTTCCTAAAGGAACAAAAATTTTGGCCGTTCATACTGGAGGACTTCAAGGTCTCAAAGGAATGAATTGGAGAATTAAACAGACTCAATTACCACGATTATTATGACAAAACGGACCTTATTTTTAGCCTTTATAACATTATTTTTGCTCAGCAGTTGTGGTTCCCGAAAAAAAACTCAATACAAGCCTAAAAATCAAGTTAATAATCAAATAAAACCAAATTCTAAAACCACAAAAGAGGAAGTCAAAATCAAAACAAAAGCTGACAAACCTCTCACGAGAACCGAACAAACATTAGCTTATATTGAAGCATATAAGAATATCGCGATTCACGAGATGCAAACCTCAAAAATACCTGCTAGCATCACTATTGCTCAAGGTATTTTAGAATCAGGTTCAGGCCAGGGCACACTTGCCTTAAATGCAAACAACCATTTCGGTATTAAATGCCATGATTGGAAAGGAGAAGGTGTTTATCATGACGACGATGAACTGCAAGAGTGTTTTCGGAAGTACAACGATCCTTCAGAATCATTTAAAGACCATTCAATTTTTCTAACTGGACGATCACGATATTCAAAACTTTTTGAATTTGATCCAAAAGATTATCGCTCTTGGGCCTACGGTCTCAAGGCAGCCGGATATGCTACCGATCCAAAATATCCAGATAAATTAATCAGTATTATTGAGCGTTATGAACTTTATAAATTAGATGGAACTGATAACGTTTGGCACCAACCGACACCCGTGAATAGCGATAAAATCCATTATGTAAAAAAAGGAGATACACTTTATAGCATTGCTAAGACTTATGGCACAACTATTGACAGGTTGAAGCAACTCAATCAATTGGACGATAACAACATCAGTATTGGTCAAAACCTAATCATTGACAAAAATTAATCCAAATGCGATATCAAAGAAGTAGCGCCCTATTTAAGGCATCATCTGACGTGATTCCAGGTGGCGTTAATTCGCCTGTTCGCGCTTTTAAGTCCGTTGGAGGAACGCCAGTTTTTGCAAAAAATGCAAAAGGTGCGTATGTGTATGATGAAGATGATAATCGATTTATAGACTATATTAGTTCTTGGGGGCCTATGATACTTGGACATGCTTATCCCCCTGTCATAGAAGCGGTTATTGCGAGAGCAAAATCAGGTACATCATTTGGGATGCCAACAGCCTTAGAAACGGAAATAGCAGAATTAGCAATTTCAATGGTACCTCACATAGATAAAATTAGATTTGTCAATTCAGGAACTGAAGCCTGCATGAGTGCAGTTCGATTAGCACGAGGTTATACCAAAAAAGAAAAAATAATCAAATTTGCTGGATGCTATCACGGGCATAGTGATGCCTTCTTAATTGAGGCAGGAAGTGGCGCGGTCACTTTTGGCAGCCCAAATAGTCCTGGCGTGACCCAAGGAACTGCCAAGGATACTTTGCTGGCGCGCTACAATGACTTACAACATGTCGAAGATATAATTTCGGTCAATAAAGATGAGATTGCTGCCATTATCATTGAACCAGTAGCGGGCAATATGGGATGTATCCCTCCTGTAAAAGGCTTTTTAGAGGGGTTGAGAGTTCTATGTGATCAATATAGCATTTTATTGATTTTCGATGAAGTGATGACAGGATTTAGGTTAGCAAAAGGCGGCGCACAAGAGATTTTGGGCATTAAAGCTGATTTAGTCTGTTTTGGAAAAGTTATTGGTGGGGGACTGCCAGTTGGCGCGTTTGCTGGACCATCAGAAATCATGAGTTATCTGGCGCCAGAGGGGCCTGTTTATCAAGCAGGTACATTGAGCGGAAACCCCCTAGCTATGGCCGCTGGTTTAGCGATGTTAAAAGCCATCAATGAAGATGATCATTTATTTAAAAGTCTCAATCGAAAAGCAGTTTTACTGCACCAAGGTATTAGTGAAATATTAAGCAAATACAATATTTATCATACCATCAATCGCTTCGAATCAATGCTTTCGGTACATTTTACCGAAGATCCAGTAATCGATTTTGCATCGGCGGCTAAGGGCAACAACGTCACATTTAAACGATTTTTTCATGGACTATTAGACAGGGGTATTTATCTCCCGCCTAGCGCCTTTGAAAGTTGGTTTTTAAATGATGCCTTGAGTTTAGAAGATGTTGGTTTTACGCTCGATCAAGTCGATCAAGTTGCAAAGACCTTCTAAAATTTTTGTTTTTTCGAATAAT
>Ga0206131_10001289_pt1 | contig 32454 bp, 30 predicted proteins | sample Helgoland_Spring_FD_148636 | JGI IMG/M metagenome (GOLD analysis project Ga0206131, IMG submission 148636) | Pelagic subsurface seawater microbial communities from Kabeltonne, Helgoland, North Sea - Helgoland_Spring_Bloom_20160517_1 | ecosystem: Environmental > Aquatic > Marine > Epipelagic ... | reverse complement strand
CAAGAGGTCGTTTCTTTATGGCATAAAGAAAGAGATTTGAAAGGAGTTGATATGGTAGTACTTCCTGGAGGTTTCTCATTCGGAGATTATCTGCGGTCCGGTGCAATAGCGAAATTTTCTCCAATTATGAATGACGTAATTACTCATGCTGAAAAGGGTGGATATGTTCTGGGTATATGTAATGGCTTTCAAATACTAACTGAAACAGGTTTGCTTGATGGGGCATTATTACATAACAATAATCAAAAATTCATTTGTAAAAATGTTTATTTAAAACCAGTTTCATCGAGTGCCGCGATATCAAAAGGATTAGACCACAATATGGCCTATTCCGTTCCAATTGCGCATGGTGAAGGGAGATATTACGCCGGAGAGGATACTATTGCAAAACTTCAAAATAACGATCAGATATTGTTTAAATATTGTGATAAAAATGGTGTGGATTCAGATGCAGTTAATCCAAACGGTTCCATTCTAAATATTGCGGGTGTAACCAATAAAACGAAAAATGTATTTGGTATGATGCCTCACCCTGAAAGATCATCAGATCCAATTTTAAAGACCAAGGATGGAGCGATGCTCTTTGAATCCTTATTAAAATATTGCTAATGAAAATTTTATTGTTGGGATCCGGTGGTCGAGAGCATGCACTTGCATGGAAAATGGCACAAAGTTCTATATTGGACGAATTATATATCGCTCCAGGCAATTCAGGAACACGTAAGCACGGTAAAAATATAGCCATTGATCCAAATGATTTTGACGCGGTAAAAGCGTTTGTTTTAGAAAATAATATTGAGCTTGTTGTTGTCGGGCCTGAGGAGCCTTTAGTAAATGGTATTGCTGATTATTTTAATGCGGATGATGCACTTCGTGAAGTTTCCGTCATTGGTCCAGATAAAGAAGGTGCCCAGCTTGAAGGAAGTAAAGATTTTGCCAAAGCCTTTATGAAAAGACACAATATTCCTACTGCAAAATACGGGACCTTCACAAAGGGTACACTTGAAAAAGGTATTGCTTTCCTAAAGGCAATGAATGCACCTTATGTTCTTAAAGCTGATGGATTGGCAGCCGGAAAAGGAGTTTTAATTCTCAACGATTTGGCTGAAGCGGAGCGCGAGCTTACAAGTATGCTCATGGATTCCAAATTTGGTAATGCTAGTGAAAAAGTAGTAATTGAACAATTTTTAGACGGAAGAGAAGTTTCTGTATTCGTAATTACAGATGGTCAATCATTTAAGCTGCTTCCAGAAGCAAAAGATTACAAAAGAATAGGTGAGGGTGATACAGGTTTGAATACTGGTGGTATGGGAGCTGTCAGCCCAGTGCCCTTTGCAGATGCTGCATTTATGGATAAAGTGCACAATCAAGTCATTGTGCCAACAACGAAAGGATTGAAGTCTGAAGGTATAAACTATAAAGGGTTTATATTTTTTGGCCTTATCAACGTGAAGGGAGATCCCTATGTAATTGAATACAACTGCCGATTGGGAGATCCTGAAACTGAAGTAGTGTTACCTCGTCTAAAATCTGATATTTTGGATTTATTTGAAGGTATCGCAACAAACACCTTATCTGAAAGAGATATTCAATTTTACGATAAAAGTGCGGCAACAATTATGCTTGTTTCAGGAGGATACCCGAAGTCGTATAAGAAGGGAAAACCTATTTATGGTCTGAATAGTGTGGTTGATAGTTTATGTTTTCATGCTGGAACACAGTCTGACGGACCTTCTTCGGTTACCTCAGGAGGAAGGGTGATCGCAGTAACCTCCTATGGTAAGAATATTGAATTTGCCATGAAAAAATCTTACGAATCTATTGAGAAGATAAGCTTTGATGGTATGAATTACAGAAAGGATATAGGTTCTGATTTAATCAAATAATCCTTACATTGTTGTACTCTATGTTCAACGCGATTTGTTTTTTATTCGTGGCGCTTGTTTTTTCTGCATTCTTCTCTGCGATGGAGATTGCATTTCTTGCATCAAATCGATTAAAAATCGAAGTAGATAAGAGCAAAGGGACACTTCTAAGTAAAATACAATCTATTTTTTACCGCAATGAATCTAAAATCATTGCTTTTATTTTACTTGGAAATAATGTATCGCTAGTTGTTTACGGTATATCTGCTGCAAAGATTTTAGATCCTGTCCTCTATGGTTTGGGAATTACTTCAGAAGCGGGACTGCTTCTCTTACAAACACTGCTATCTACCATACTGGTTCTTATTGCAGCTGAGTTTATTCCAAAAAGTCTTGTTCAGTTCAATCCCAATCGTTTCCTAAAAATAGGAACCTTCCCCTTATTTATACTCTACATTCTGCTATTCATTCCAACGCATGTTATTTTAGCTATCAGTTGGGTTGTTTTAAAGGCGTTTGGTTACGATCAAAAAACCAATCAAAAAGTATTCTCAAAGGTTGATTTAGAACACTTTGTTGAGGATATATCAGAAAGAATCGATAGCGAAGAGATTTCTACGGAAGACATGAATTTATTGAAAAACGCTTTAGATTTTTCTAATGTTAAGGCAAGGGATTGTATGATACCAAGAACGGAAATAATTGCTGTTGATATCAATGATTCTCTAAAAACAGTGATGCAACTGTTTATAGCTAAGGGGCTTTCAAAAGTTATTATTTACAGAGATTCAATAGATAATATTATTGGATACGTTCATTCCTATGATTTGTTTAAATCACCTGAATCGATTAAACAAATTTTGTTACCCATACATTTTGTGCCTTCTGTTACTACAGGAGAAGAACTCTTGGCAAAATTCACCGAGCAATCAGGGAATATAGCTATTGTATCTGATGAGTATGGTGGAACAGCAGGTATGGTTACATTAGAGGATGTCATCGAGGAGATTTTTGGCGAAATTGAGGATGAGCATGATAAAGACGATCTAATTGAGGAGAAGATTTCAGATAAACATTTTCGGTTTTCAGCCAGAGTAGAAATAGATTACATTAATGAACAGTATAGTCTGAATATTCCCGAGTCCGAAGAGTATGAAACTTTAGGAGGCTTAATCCTTTTTGAACTTGCCAATATTCCTGAGAAAAATTCTAAGTTAAAAATGGGTGGCTTTGCATTCGTTGTAGAGGACGTTACAGACCGCAGAATTGAAATCGTTAGTGTATACCTTAAGTCATGAAAAAGTGCAACTACATCATTGTTTGTCTCTTTTTTTTAACTTCTTGTGCCTCGAAAAAATATAAATTATCGAGTGAACTAAATGAGATTTCAGGTATTGATGAATCGTTTCGTGATTTTTATTTTTCAATAAACGATAGTGGAGATGAACCATATGTTTATGTTTTAGGGCATGATGGTGTTCTTATTCATAAAATCTTTGTGTCCGGCGCCAAAAATATAGATTGGGAGGATCTTTCTTCTGATCGTGATTTTTTATACATTGGAGATATTGGTAACAATCGAAACAATAGGAATGACTTGATGGTTTATCGCATTCCTATAATAAAACAATGGGGATGGAATTATATTGATGGAAAGTTTAATCATAACTTTCCTGACACCGTCAAAGCTGAACGTTATCCATTTAAATATCCCGATCAAAAGAAGTTTCCGCCCGAGGAGGATGATATGAACTTTGATGCAGAAGCCCTTGCATATGCGGACGGTAAGCTTTTGATTTTATCTAAAGATAGATCGAAGCCATACAAGGCTCAATGTAAAATTTATGAAGCCAACATCTTAAACAACAAGCTCGAGGTGAAATTTCTTCAAGAAATTCAATTGAAAGGTTTGTCTTGGTTAATTGGATCTGCAACAAGTTGTGATTACTTAGACAATAAGCTTTATATCTTAACCTATAAGCGGTTATATATTTATGAGCGTATAAATGGTCAGTTCAGATTGCTTCGTAAAAAGAACCTTGGTCGTCTTCAACAATGGGAAGGGATATGTGTTGAATCAACATATGGAGTGAGACTCGTGGCTGAAAAAAGTCGTCTAGGTAAACAAAAAATGAAGTATATAAAACTATGAATTCAAAACTAGCCATAGCCAACTATGAAGCCGTAATCTTTGATATGGATGGCGTTTTGATAGACTCTGAACCTCAATGGAAAATCGCAATGGAGTATGTTTTTAAATCTGTTGGTTTAGATATGGAAAGAAAGGATTTTCAAAAAACAGTTGGTTTAAGGATCGATGAGGTGATTGCGTTTTGGAATCATAACAAAAACCTTGGTGTTCAGGATGAAAAAGCAGTTGAAGATGCAATTATTGATCAAATGATTGAATTGGTTCATAAAAACCCAATGCCATTGCAAGGAGTATATGATACACTTGATTATTTAAAAAAAGTAAATATTAAAATTGGTTTGGCGACCTCTTCCCCTAATCGTCTTCTTAACGCAGTATTATCAGCGATGAATATTGAAAAATATTTTGACTTTGTACATTCCGCAGAAAAGGAGCCCTACGGAAAACCACATCCCGCAGTATACATATCAGCAGCAAAAGCCCTTTCTGTTCAGCCCTCCAAATGTCTGGTTGTAGAGGATTCTTTTAATGGTGTTATATCAGGTAAAGCGGCAAAAATGGATGTTGTTTGTATTCCAGAGAAAACGCATGAACCAAACCTTAAGCTTAATTTAGCGGATTATATTTTTGAAGATATGTCAAAAATGCTTGATGTTCTAAAAAACGTATAGAACCCCTATCATTTTCCTTTTAAGTATTCGTAGAATGCTATTGTTTCTTTTGTAAATTTGTTAGAAAGACTATCGTTGGAAGATTCATTTGATTATCAAGAAGAGGCTGAGAATAATTCTGAAAAGGAATTTGATAAAGTTCTGCGACCACAGAAGCTTATTGATTTTGCTGGACAACCAAGTATCGTCGAAAATCTTGAGGTTTTTGTTCAAGCAGCTACGCTTCGAAATGAACCTCTTGATCATGTACTTTTGCATGGGCCTCCCGGATTAGGTAAAACAACTTTGGCTAATATTATAGCCAATGAAATGGCTGTGGGTTTCAAAGTAACGAGTGGACCTGTCCTAGATAAGCCTGGAGATTTGGCGGGCTTGTTAACCAATCTTGCTACAGGCGATGTCTTATTCATAGATGAGATTCATCGTTTAAGTCCTGTTGTTGAGGAGTATTTGTATTCTGCAATGGAAGATTATGCTATTGACATTATGATCGATTCAGGACCAAATGCTCGAACGGTTCAAATCACTTTAAATCCATTCACACTAATTGGTGCCACCACTCGATCTGGTTTGCTTACAAGTCCTTTGAGGGCTAGATTTGGGATCAATTCAAGACTAGAGTATTATAACACGGAAACTTTAACGGCAATTATTCAGAGATCGGCTGGCCTTTTGGAAATTGAAATTGACGAACGTGCTGCAATAAAAATCGCGAGTAGAAGTAGAGGTACGCCAAGAATTGCAAATGCATTGTTAAGAAGAGTTCGTGATTTTGCACAAATCAAAGGTTCTGGAAAAATTGATGAGCCCATAACTGAAATCGCATTAAAAGCTTTAAATGTAGATGCAAATGGGCTAGATGAAATGGATTTAAGAATCTTAAAAGCGGTTGTTGAAAAATTTGCTGGAGGACCTGTCGGCTTGACAACTATAGCAACAGCAATTGGAGAAAACGCAGGTACAATAGAGGAGGTATATGAACCTTTTTTAATTCAAGAAGGTTTTTTAATGCGCACTCCGAGAGGCAGAAAGGCAACGGAAAAATCATACAAACATCTTGGAATTGACATAGGGTTCAGTCAAGGAGGTTTGTTTTAGAATGAATGCCAGTAAACATAAGCAATCTATTACAGCTAAGGCAAAAGAACTGGGGTTTTTTTATTGTGGTTTCTCAGAGGCAGGTTTTCTTGAAGATGAGGTTCCGAGATTGGAAAATTGGTTGAAAAACAATCGTCATGGCAAGATGTCCTACATGGAAAATCATTTTGATAAAAGATTGGATCCGACGAAGCTGGTTCCAGGGGCAAAATCTGTAATTTCTTTATTGTTTAACTATGCAACAAACGCCAAACAAAAAGATTCGAATGCACCGAAAATCTCAAAATATGCGTTTGGAGAGGATTACCATTATATTGTAAAAGAGAGACTTTCTCAATTGTTTGATTTTTTAAATGAAACAATCGGAACTATTGAAGGCCGTGCCTTTGTAGATTCTGCACCCGTAATGGATAAAGCATGGGCAAAAAAGTCAGGATTAGGTTGGGTGGGTAAAAATTCAAATTTAATTCATCCAAAAGAAGGAAGCTTTTTCTTTATTGCAGAGCTTATAACAGATCTGCAATTTGATCAAGATGCTCCAATGAAAGATTATTGTGGGACATGCACGAAATGTATCGATGACTGCCCGACTGATGCAATTATTGAACCTTATGTTGTCGATGGTTCCAAATGTATTTCATACCTCACAATTGAGCTTAAAGATGAAATACTTCCATCGGAATTTAGAGGAAAAATGGACAATTGGGCTTTTGGTTGTGATGTTTGTCAGGATGTTTGTCCTTGGAATCGATTTTCAAAACAGCACAAAGAAGAGCGGCTTTCTAATCCAAAATTACTCGATTTTACAAAAAAGGATTGGATGGATTTAAATGAAGAAACCTATCGTGAATTATTAAAACGAAGTCCTTTAAAGCGAACTAAATTTAAAGGGCTTAAGCGGAATTTGACTTTTATTAATCCAAGTGCTAAGTAGCTAATGTGAATAAATCTTCATTTTATCTCGATACTAATGACAACAAACTCAGTACATTCGTGTTTAAGAAATCGAAATGACACCACAAGAACTTATACAAGTTAAATACTCAGGCTCTGTCTCAATCGTAAGAGACTACATGAATATTTCTGCACAGACGGTTGGGATACTAATCATTGGTATATTGGTTTGGAGGGTGTTGATTGCATACCATAACAAAAAAGACAAATCGAGATTCAAAAGCACCTATTTTGAGTCTTCATATTCGAAACACTGGAGAAAATAAAAATGGAATCAAATCAAAAAAAAGCAACAATAATAGGAGCAGGGCTTGTCGGCTCATTGTGGGCAGTATATCTTTCTAGAGCTGGATATTCTGTTACGATATATGAGAGAAGGTCAGATATTAGAAAAGCAGATATTGCCGCAGGAAAGTCTATAAACCTAGCTTTGTCCGTGAGAGGATGGAAGGCTCTTGATGATGTGGGCGTTGGAGATACTGTTCGTGAAATTGCAATTCCGATGTATGGGAGAGTAATGCATGCCGAATCGGGAGAGCTTACTTACCAACCTTACGGCGAGGAAGGACAGGCTATTTATTCGGTTTCTAGAGGTCATATCAATGCAAGAATGATGGATATAGCCGAGAAAGAGGGTAAAGCAACCATTCATTACCATCACGAATGTTATAAAGTAGATTTTGAAAATTCTATTGCCTTTATTAAAAATAACCAAACACAAGAAACTTTCGAAGCGAAGTCAGACTTGATTTTTGCAACGGACGGTGCTTTTTCTGCAATTCGTTACAATTCAATGCAAAAGCTTCCTCGTTTTAATTTTAGTCAACGTTTTATTGATGACGGATACAGAGAGGTCTTGCTTCCAGCGGGTCCCAACGGGGAGTATGTTATGGATAAAAATGCCCTGCATATATGGCCGAGAGGTCGCTTTATGATGATTGCTTTAGCGAATGAAGATGGTTCTTTTACTTGCACCTTATTTATGCCTCATGAAAACCATAAATATGCTTTTGATAAATTAAAATCAAAAGCAGATGTCGACGAGTTTTTCAAGGAAGTATTCCCTGACTTTTATGAGATGATGCCGTCCGTCGGAGAAGCTTGGGAAGATCACCCGCTGGCCTCTTTGGCTATAATTAGGTGCCACCCTTGGACACAAGGAAAAGTAGCTTTGATGGGTGATTCAGCTCATGCCACGGTGCCATTTTACGGTCAAGGGATGAATTCAGGATTTGAGGACTGTACTGTATTGAACGACTTGATGTTGAAGCACAATGAAGATTGGGATGCTGTATTTAAAGAATATAACCTAACAAGAAAACCTGATGGTGATGCACTCCAAGACCTATCCTTAGATAATTACTTTGAAATGAGAGATTATGTTGCAGATGAACAATTTCTTCTGCGAAAAAAAATTGAAGCAAAGTATACAAAACTGTATCCAAAAAAGTGGCTCCCGTTATATTCTCAAGTAACCTTTAGCACAATTCCATACAGTGTGGCATACAAGCAAGGTAAAATTCAAGATGGGATCATGGAACGTGTCATGCAATATCCGAATATCGAGGAGAATTGGGATCATGATGAGGTTATGGATTTAATTGCCGAGGAGAGTAAGTCTTTTAATTTTGAATTATGATAAGATCATGTTTGTATATCACAATGTTATGTTGGTCCTATGTTTCCGTTGCTCAAGGTGCATTTACGAAAGCAGCGAAGGGTAACGATTATATTGTTGTTGTTAATGATGGTATTCAGTTTTCAGTGGGTGCAACGTTTCTAATACCAGGTCAAGACAGAAAAGGTGCGCAAGATTTACTAACAGGTCAAAGAGAATCCTATTCCATAAACCCTTCTGGCCGCTTGGGTTATTCTGCAGAGTTGGGATTTGCACATTTTCCAAAATGGAAGGGGATTCCAATCAAGTTTCTAAGGAAAAGTAGAATTTGGGATTATTTTGATTGGGGTTTAGGTTATAAAGTTTTTTCAGGACAGGAGTCTACACGTATTGATATTTCAGATGCAGCGGGTGAATTAGTTGCGAGTGAAGAGGGGAATGGAGACTTTGACCTGAAGATGTATTCGGCCAGACTGTCTGCACATTCATTAATTTATATTGGTAAGAAAAAAATAGATAAAGCACGAAAACATTTCATTGATAATGCATTCGGGGTAAATTTTGAATACCGACCTAATACGGCTGATACAGTTTATAATTCAGGTGTAACCTCTTTTCCGCTGCCACACGAATTTCAAGGGGCATATAACTTACAATTTCATTATAGTTTGGGTATTGGTGTAAGGTTTAATCGAGCTTGGATGATGATACCAACACTCGAAGTTCCCTTAATCGGCATCCATGAATGGAATGGAGTTCATGGGAAATGGAATTGGTTCTCTTCTCAATTTTGGCCTGTTCTTTTCAAGCTAAAATTTATAAAGCTTTTTGAGCGTGTTCCAAAGTGCGGAGCCTATGGAGATCCAAGCGAAATGAATTTTGATAAAAAGTTTCGATCCGGAAACTTCTAGTTTTTACCCCATTTTTTAGCCATTCGTTTTGGGAGTTTTTTTCTGATACGCTTAATTACGGAGTCTCTATCTGAAATATTGCTGCATTTAAGAATGTCACGAAACACCATCGATCCTTCTTTGTAAAAGGTGAATTCGAAACTAACTGATGTTGCTTCATCCCTGTAGATATGGTAAATGCTAGTTCGTTCCAAAGCATCTTTGAGGTCACCCTCTTTGTCACTTATTTTGAATTTACGGTCATATCCTCTTACATTGACTATTGCAATATTATCGATTTGCATTGCTTTTAACTCCTTTTGTAAGCTGTCAGATGCTAAAATCGAAGGGTCTGAACCTTGCTTTATGACATTTAATGATGGTATTGACGGTATACCATTTTTTGTGAATAAATCAGTGATTGCCACCTCTATTGCATAACGTTCATCAGGTTTGTCAAATTGGCCTATTACAAGTGTTTTTAGTTTAGGTGCTAATTCTTGTGCCATCAAAAAATTTGCACAAAAAGAAAATAATATTAGGAATACGGTCTTTTTCATTTAAAAGATGTTTTTGGCTATTGCTTTTACCGCATCTGAATTTGACATGGTATAATAGTGAATGCATGGTGCCTTCTGAGCCATAAGCTCCTTGGATTGTTGAATACCCCATTCAATTCCTACCTGGGCAACAGCGTCATTTGTTTTACATTTTAACAGCTCGTTAGAAAGAGCTTCAGGATAATCAATATGAAAAAATTTTGGAAGAAAGGTAATGTGATTTAAAGTCTTTATGGGTTTCAGCCCTGGTATTATTGGGACATTAATTCCAAAATCACGGCAGGCTTTTACAAAGTCAAAGTATTTTTGATTGTCAAAAAACATTTGAGTTACTATATAGGATGCACCAGCCTCAACTTTTTCTTTCAAATGAATTAAATCTGTTTTAAGGTTCATTGCCTCGAAATGTTTTTCTGGATAACCTGCAGCTCCGATGCAAAAATCAGTTGGTGCCATTTTAATATCATCTACATAATATTTACCATGATTCATATCATTGACTTGATGTATTAATTCAGAAGCGTAGTGGTGTCCGTTAGAATGTGCTTTGAATGTGCTTTCTGTTTTTATTGGATCTCCTCTCAGCGCCAATACGTTATCAATACCCAAAAATTGAAGGTCAATTAACGCATTTTCCGTTTCTTCTTTACTAAAACCACCGCAAATTAAATGTGGCACGGCATCTACTTTATACTTATTCATTATTGCCGCACATATTCCTACTGTTCCTGGTCTTTTGCGAATGGAGACCTTCTCTAATAGACCATTCCCTTTCTCTTTATATAAATACTCCTCTCTGTGATAGGTTACATTCACAAACTTAGGATTGAATTCCATTAAGGGATCAATACCATCATAAATAGATTGAATGCTTTTTCCTTTTAGAGGGGGTAGTATTTCGAATGAAAATAATGTTTGTTTTGAATTTTGTATGTAATCTGTAACTTTCATTTTAATGAATCAAAGTGTAAATGTAAAGAATACCAACGTTGATATAAGGAATATGTTTAAATACTTTCTTGAATTGCCTCAAGGATGATTTTACGAGCTTTTAAAATTTCATTTTCAGAAATATTTAGTGGTGGTGCTATTCTGAAGCTATTCGGATGAGAAAGAAACCAAAATAAGATTAATCCATTCTTTAAACAATGCGCTACAACTTTAGCTACTTTTTGACTGTCCTTCATGTCAAAAGCAAAAAGCATACCTTTTCTTCTTGATGCGATAATGGCAGGATGTCTGCTAATTTCCTTTTCTAATAATTGCCCCAATCGTTCAACTTCTTTTAAATCAATTTCCTCATCGAGTATTGCACAGAATTCAGCCGCTGAAGCCGCGTTTAGTGGGTGTCCACCAAATGTAGTTATGTGTCCAAGCTCAGGATTATTGCTAAAGGTACCTAACATTTGTTGCGAAGCCACTAATGCCCCGATGGGTAGCCCTCCACCAAGTGCTTTACCAAGGGTTAGTATATCTGGGATAATATCAAAATGTTCAAATGCGAAGTTGGCTCCTGTTCTTCCCAAGCCACACTGAATTTCATCGAGAATTAGAAGTGTTCCTGTTTCTGAACATTTTTTCCGGAGTGCTTTCATGAAACAATATGTGGGTATTTGAACGCCGGCATCTCCTTGTATTGTTTCCAAAAACACTCCTGCTGTTTGGTTTGAAATTAAGTCAAGGCTCTCTAAATTATTTAACGATATGAAATCAATATTTGGGAGGAGAGGCTCAAAGTTTTTTTTTCTTTTGTCATTGCTTGAAATACTTAAGGAACCATTTGTACTTCCGTGATAAGCACCCTCGAATGCAATAATGTTTTTTCTCCCTGTAAAAGCACGACATAATTTTATTGCTGCCTCAATAGCTTCAGTTCCTGAATTTACGATGTATAAGCCATCTAGTTCTTTTGGTAGAAGTTTTCTTAAATTCTTAGAGAGTCTCAGCTGAGGTTCTTGAATGAATTCACCGTAGACCATGACGTGAAGATGTTTGTCTATTTGCTTTTTAAGCGCCTTTTTGATTCTCGGATGACCATGTCCAAGGCTACTGACAGCAATACCTGCAATCATGTCCATATATTGTCGTCCATTTGTATCTTTTATATAAATACCTTCTGCCGATTCAACTTCTAAAAGAAGTGGATGCTCTGTAGTTTGACCAAGGTGTTCAAGAAATTCTTTTTTTTGTTTCATTATTTAATCAGCGGTAATCAATTCTTTTATTTCAGTTCCAGTTTCTTGTCCTTTTTTCAATTTTAAAATTTTTGATAATGTCGTTGAAATATCAGTTATTGCCAATCTGCGTGTGATTTCTATTTTTTCTAAATCCATGCCGTACCATAAACACGGCACATGCGTGTCATAGGCATACCCTGAACCATGTGACGTTCCTTTGAAAGGTTCTACACTCAGGTTTGTTTTAGGTAAATATCCATGCTCTAATATGAGTAAAAGGTCTCCACTTCTTGTAGGATAAAAACCTTTAGATAGCATTTTTAAAAGGCCATCATCAGTTTCAAGCTTTTCAAGCTCTTTTCCTTTAGCCGATTGTTTAATCCCTTTTTTTCCTTTGATGTTAAGTTCTAGTAGGTTTAGTATCTCTTCTTTATCTACACCAGAGCTTGTGATTTTTTGATAATCTAGATAAATATTAAGATTGTCCTGACCTAGTATAAAGTCGACACCGAAAGCATTAATACTTTTATTTCTAAGCTCATTTATTAATTGATCAATAAAAACATAACCACCCTTTTCACCATCATCAATTAGCTTTTGAGGCACGGGGACAACTCCATGGTCAGCCGTTAAAAACAATAATATGTTTGACTTTCCAAAAGAGCGCTCCAGTGAATTTAATAACCGAGCTAGCTCAAGATCGAGACGAATATACATATCCTCAATTTCTTTAGAATCAGGACCAAATGCATGACCCGCAATGTCAGGTGAGGAATAGCTGATACATAGCATATCCGGGCTTGAACCCTTTCCGAGCTTTTCTTTTTTTATAGCACGTAAAGCCAAGTCAGTAAGTAAAGTGTTTGCAAAAGGTGAGGTTGTAAAAGGAGTAAGAGAACCGCTTATATCACATAGTTGTTTTATATCATATGGAAATATAGGTTTTGTTTTTCCTCTTAAAATTCTTTCATAGGGGCTATCGTCCTCCGCGCTGTATGCTTCAGGATTAAGAAGAGGTTCCCAAACTTTAGCATAGCTTTGAGCATTGTTTTTTTTATTGAATTTATCCAGCCAGCATGGTAATTCACTCATGTAGAAGGAGCTTGTTATGAAGGTGCCATTTGAGTAATCAAACCAATAGCTTCCATCACTTTGCTGACCACCAGGTAATACGGCTCCTCGGTCTTTTATAGAAACTGAAACAACTTTTGACTCGGGATATGTTTCTTTTAGCATATCTGTTATGGTTTTTTTACTAAGCCGATGCGGCGAAGATTGACCATAAAGCGAATTGCTTCCAATACCATAAACTGTCGCGTCACCTACACAATTGACCTGTGTTCTTGTTTCTCTTTGTATCCAATCATTTGCAATAATTCCATGATGATCAGGTGTAGTTCCTGTATAAATCGATGCATGTCCTGGCCCCGTGTAGGTCGGGATATAATTATAGTGCATATTTTTTAAGTGAGCGCCTTCATTTATGATCTTGTTAAATCCGTTTTGTGAAAAATTAGTACCAAAACGATTCAAATAATCATAACACATTTGATCAACAACAATCCCTACAATTATTTTAGGTAAATCCTTTTGGCAATAGGCTATTGAACCTAGTGTGAGAAAGATAAAAAGATATATTTTTTTCATGAACTAAATGTAAGAATTAATTGTTTGGATAAACATTTTATTTCTCTGTGCAACTTTTAGAAATACACTTGCGTCTCTAAATTGAAACTTAAAACATTTTTACTCTTATCAGCAAAAACACCGCAAACGAGCGGTGTTTTTGTCTTTTACAGGGTTTTGTTTTTTTCTATTTTTATTACCGTTAATGCTAATAAAAAAAATAAAAAACAGATTGATGCAACTTTAATAAATTGTCAAGCGTCTATAAGATAGACTACGAAAACTTAAACATTTTACTCTTATCGAAAGCACTGCTTAGGCAGTGCTTTTTTTATTGTAGTGTGCAAGTTTAGGGCGATTTTTCATTTCAAATAGCCTTCAAATATTCTTTTTAAATTACGATGCAACTTCTTTTAATATGTTTGCGTCATCATAATGCTAACACTATTATTCAAAAAAATTAACACTGCTCACGGGCAGTGTTTTTTTTGTTTACTAAGTTGAAATTAAAATAACGGTTTAACGGTACTGAAATTAAATTAATTAAATGATGCAACTTTTATAAATAATCATGCGTCATATTAACACTAAGACTTTTAACTCAATCACAAAAGAACACTATCCTCGGATGGTGTTTTTTTTATTAATTGTTTTTTGATTCAAGGGATTTTTAGATTTTTTTTGCCATGCAACTATTATTAAAAGTCACACGTCATAATAACACTAAGACTTTTAACTCAATCACTAAAGACACTGCTGCTAAGCAGTGTTTTTTTTTGAAGAATTTTAATTGTTGAATTTATAACCTACTCCTTTAATAGTAGAAATATAATCACCTCCAAGTTTACTTCTTAGTTTTCTGATGTGTACATCAATAGTTCGGTCACCAACTATAATTTCAGTTCCCCAAACGGTGCGTAATATTTCATCTCTACGAAAGACGTGGTTGGTTTTAGACATCAATAGAGAAAGAAGTTCAAATTCTTTTTTAGGTAAGATGATTTCATTCCCATCTTTATGCACTATGTATTTGTCGTAGTTAATGTGAATTCCTTTATCGACAGTTGCAACCGATTCTTTAATTGATCTTCTTAAAATTGCATTGATACGACTGATTAATACTTTGGGTTTAATTGGTTTGGTTACATAGTCATCACCACCTGCTTCTAAAGCAGCAATTTGACTGTAGTCCTCACTTCTGGCAGTTAAAAAACAGATGAGAATATCATTGTTTTTGGGATCAGACTTAATTTGCTGACAAACTTCAACACCGTCCATTTCTGGCATCATAATATCCAGTAATATTAGCCGAGGTTTAATCGTTTTTATTTTTTGAAGACATTCAAAGCCATTTGATGCCGCTTCAACAGCGAAACCGGCTTTTTGTAGATTGTATAAGAGTAGGTCCCTTATGTCCTCCTCATCATCAACAATTAGAATAGGGGTATCATTCATATAACAAATATACAATTAACTCATTTTAGACCTGACAATGTGAATAACATGTTTGTAAAACTAAAATCTAATTCGTGAAAAAAGGTTAGTGAATGTTTAAATTTAAAGTACGGTAGGTTAGGTTGATTTAGTAAAAGAGCTCAGAAAATGAGCTCTTTTTTTGTACATTCGCTTTTATGAAAATGAGGATATTATTGGTAGAAGATGACCTTAATTTAGGTTTGGTAATTGCAGATCATCTCAGGACGCAAGATTATGAAGTTATTTCCGCAGAAGATGGTGCTGAGGGTCTTGTGAAGTTTAATGAAGAACAATTTAATCTTTGTATCCTAGATGTTATGTTGCCCGTATTAGATGGTTTTTCCTTAGCCAAGGATATTCGAAAAATAAATAAAGATATTCCAATTCTTTTTCTGACGGCAAAGTCTATGACTGAAGATAAAATAAAGGGTTTTGAGTCCGGTGGTGACGATTATCTAACCAAACCTTTTAGCATTCAGGAGTTTGAGCTTAGGGTAAAAGCCTTACTTCGAAGATCTAAGTCAGAGCCTGTTACAGAAGAAATGACCTATGCTATTGGAGCTTATCGATATGATGTTGAAAATCAAGTGCTCAATATTAACCAAACTCATAAGACACTTACGAAAAAGGAAGCCCAGATTTTAAAAATTTTATTCAAACACAAGAATCAGGTGATTTCCCGAGAGATTATATTAAAGGGTGTTTGGGGTCAAGATGATTATTTTGTTGGTCGCAGTTTAGATGTTTTCATAACCAAACTAAGAAAATATTTTGCTGAAGACGAACGAATTGTTATTTCCAACTTACATGGTGTTGGTTTCAAGTTTGAAGTTCCTGAGTAATGAAAGAAGTTATTTTACATATCGAGACGGCTACCAAAATATGTTCTGTAGCAGTTTCCGAGGCCGGTAATATATTGGCGTTTCATGAAGAACATCCTGACAATTATGTTCATGGAGAACAGCTGACATTGTTCATTGAAAAAGTTTGTATCAAAGCACGTATTCAACTTTCAGATTTAGATGCCGTTTCTGTGTCTATTGGCCCCGGTTCATATACTGGACTCCGAATAGGGTTATCCACAGCTAAAGGCTTATGTTTTGGCTTAGACATTCCTATTATTTGTATTGAAACTTTGGATAGCTTGTTAGTTACAGCTAGGTCAAAATATCCAAATGCAACACTTTGTGCTATGTTAGATGCAAGAAGAATGGAGGTGTATACCAAATCTATTGATGAGAAAGATTTGACAATTCAAGAGCGTTCCTCTAAGGTTATTGAGGCGGAAACCTTCAAAGAGCATGAGCCATTTATTTATTTTGGTGATGGAGCGGCCAAACTTGAAAATATTTGGAAATCAAGATCCGCTCATTTTGATCCTGATATTTCTATTACTGCTATTGGGCAGGTGAAACTTGCACATGAACGCCTAAAGAAAAAGTCATTTGACACTCTAGTACAATGCAAACCACTCTATTTAAAACAATTTGGTGTAAATACTTAAATGCAGAAGTGTCACCTATTTTAAAAAATAAATCCTATTATTTCATCAAAATTTAGTTACAATCTTAACTTTGTATTAAAGTAGTCTGCAATGGTTGATCAAATTCAAAATCGTATTTCTGAAATTTCAGAAAAAGTGAGCTTGCTTGTTCAAGGTATATCAGCCCTTAAGTCAGAAAATCAAAATTTAGAGAATGCACTTTTGAAAAAAGAGCAAGAATTGAATGATTTACGAGAAAGACATAAGAGCGAACTTTCGACCACCATTGCAACTACAAAACAAAATGTTACCGAGTCTAGCTCTAAAAATCTTAAATTAAAGAATCAGGAGATAGACGCACTAGTTAGAGAAATTGAAATCTGTATAGATGAGCTTAAAAAATAGCCATGGCTAAGATATCATTAAAAGTAAATATTGCAGGAAGGAGCTATCCCTTAACCGTTAATGACAACGAAAAAGAGGGTGTTTTATCCGCTGTGGATACGATTAACAACGCTATTGAAAGCTTAAGGAAGAATTATGCTGTTAAGGATCCACAAGATCTAATTGCCATGACAGCTCTTCAATTGTTAATGAAGAAAGATTCAAATCAGACAGCATCAAGTAATGGCACAGAAGATATCGGTGCTATTGATATTGCGCTTCAAGCGCTTTCAAAGAGATTAGATGAAGCCAATAAAAAGGCATAGCTAGCGGTAGCACGATTATTAATTTTAATTGTGTAAGGATGGAAATAGTATATGTGATAGCAGGTCTTGTTGGTGGAATTGTACTTGGGTTTTTAGTACAGAAAATGCTTCTCAAAGGAAAAGCTGATAAAATTATTAGCGATGCCGAATTCAAGGCAGAATCAATCAAAAAAGACAAAATGTTTCAGGCTAAAGAGCGCTTTCTTAAGCTCAAACAGGAACATGAAACAAAAATTAAAGAACGCGAGCGTCGCATGCAATCGACCGAAGATCGTGCCAAGGCTAAAGAAAATAAGCTGGAACACAAGCTGTCGGATATAAACCGGAAAGAAAAAGACATCGAAAAAATCAAATCAGATTTTGATATTAAATATCAAGGGATTGCGCTTAAAATGAAAGAGCTAGATAAGACCCAAGAAAAGAGGGTTAATGAGCTGTCTAAAATAAGTGGTATGTCTGCTGAAGATGCTAAAGAATCCCTAATGAAAGCATTGGTTGATGAGGCGAAAACAGCGGCTATGGCTCAAATCAAAGAAATTACAGAAGAAGCTAAACTCAATGCAAATAAAGAAGCGCGAAAAATTGTAATCCAATCTATTCAACGCGTGGCTACAGAGCAGGCTATAGAGAATGCTGTTTCCGTTTTTAATATAGATTCTGATGAGGTTAAAGGAAGAATCATTGGTAGAGAGGGACGTAACATAAGAGCTTTGGAAGCTGCTACGGGTGTTGAAATTATTGTTGATGATACTCCTGAAGCAATTATGCTGTCTTGTTTTGATCCTGTTCGTAGAGAAATTGCTCGATTGGCCCTGCATCAATTGGTTACTGATGGCCGCATACACCCTGCTCGAATTGAAGAGATTGTTGCGAAAACAAGAAAGCAGTTAGACGAAGAGATTGCGGAAACAGGAAAAAGAACTTGTATTGATCTCGGTATTCATGGATTGCATCCTGCTTTAATGAAAATGGTAGGACGAATGAAATATCGTTCTTCCTATGGACAGAATTTATTAAAGCATTCTAGAGAGGTTGCTAATCTATGTGCAACAATGGCCTCTGAATTAGGTCTGAATCCAAAAATTGCTAAAAGAGCAGGATTACTTCATGACATTGGTAAAGTGCCAGAAGATGAGCCTGAATTACCGCATGCTATTTTAGGAATGAAATTAGCAGAAAAGTATGGTGAAAAGCCAGATGTTTTAAATGCAATTGGAGCCCATCACGATGAAATCGAGATGACTACCTTGATTTCACCTTTAGTGCAAGTATGTGATGCCGTTTCTGGCGCTAGACCGGGAGCTCGAAGAGAAATAGTCGAGGCATACATCAAAAGAATTAAAGATTTAGAGTCATTGGCAATGTCCTTTGATGGAGTTGCAAGTGCATATGCTATTCAGGCAGGAAGAGAGCTAAGAGTCATGGTTGAATCAGAAAGGGTTTCTGATAAAAAAGCAGAAGAACTTTCTTTTCAGATTTCAGAAAAAATTCAAACTGAAATGACTTATCCAGGTCAGGTTAGAATCACTGTGATTCGCGAGAAAAGAGCTGTAAATTACGCCAAATAATATTGTACTTGTATATATGCCTAAAATCAGAAAGTTACATAGATTAATTTATCTTCTTTTAGGTGTTTGTTTTGTTTTTGTCAGTCACTCACAAGCGCAGATTGAACGTATCGAGAACAGTCCCTATCCTTCATCAAGCCAACCTGATACGTTGTATATTTTTCATGACGATTTATTTACACATGACGAGCTCCTTTTACTTCAAAGTATTCAAGGTCTATGCTCAAAAGTTGAACCTAAAATATATCGTGATAAAGGAAGTGGAAGCTCAATTTGGATTCAAGATTTAGCTGATAATTATGGTGTGTACATCTCTGACGAAATGGACGGTAATATTGATACCTTAATGACTTTAATTCCTGAAGGTGTAACCGGTTATATTCTATGTAACTTGAATGACAATTCAACCAATGTTGCCAATTCTTTGTGTGGGCCTTTAAATGCGATTGCGGTCACCTCACAATTACAAAATCTTGTTGAAGCGAAAGGCTACGTTCAGCTTCTGGACGTTAGAGATAGAGATGAACAATGGGTGCTTGATAATTATGATACTTTACTAAATGATCAACTTGTGACGTATCAAAGGGAAGATAAAGCACTATTTTTAGGTGATTACTCCATTTTTACAAATTCTTTTCATTTTTATGATGAGATTCATGGATTGACTACGGAAAATGCGTTTTCAAGAATGTCTCCAAATTCTTTACTTTTTGGGTGGGGTGATGATGAGTATCAAACCGTTTCTAAATCTTCTGAATTTTCTATTGGCGTTCATCCCGCTGATTGGGGTTTTAACATTTCAACTTTAACAAATTTCAATGCGAATACCGAACAGCAGGTTTCAAGTATGAAACATGATATTGAGCCAGAGACTCACACCGTTTGCTTTTTAATGTCCGACGGAGACAACATCCAATGGATGCTTAATTTATTTGCTGAAGACAACCGATGGTTTGGCTCTGAAAATAGAGGATTAATGGATATTGGATGGACAATACCACCCTCGCTTTCGGAAATAGCACCTACTGTGATGGCTAAAATTTATAGTATGGCTGCATCTACTGATATAGGTCTTGATTATTTCGTAGCTGGACCTTCTGGGCATTCCTATCATTTCCCAGAACTTTTCCCAGAACTTGAAGCCTCTTGTTCTTTAATGAACGATTATCTTGAAAAGTCAGGTTTAACTATTGTTAATATCCTTGGAAACAATCCTAGTGAGACTGTTTTCCAGCCAGAGTTAAAGCAATATTTGAAGCAAGACCAGGTGGGAGGTCTTTTTTATTACGATTATTCAAATTATAGCAAAATGAAAGGTCAGCTTGATTGTTATGCATTGAAGCCCGTTGTTGCTGCTCGATACAATTTATGGGGTGGTTTTGAAACCTGTGAAAGTCTTGCGCAAAAAATTAATAATGCCTCGAGAGACCCATACAAGACGGACGCCTATACTTTAGTTGCCGTGCATGCTTGGTCTAATTCAGTTGATAGCTTGCTATTTGTTCAGTCTCTATTAGATCAAGGGGTTCGCGTTGTTGCTCCGGATGCATTCATACAGTTGATTAGTGATGCGATTTGTGCGCCTCAGGAACTGCAAGACCTGATTTTAGAGGTCTTTCCCAATCCATTCTCAGAAACGATAAGATTAAGAATTAAAGGCTATCAATCTGAAGATTTTGATATTAAAATTAAAGATGTTAACGGTAAAGAAATCCCAATCTCCATGGTTCGTCAAGAAACATTTGATGGCTGGGTTTGTGATTTTACGATTAAAAATATTCTGGCAGGTGTTTACTTCGTGAACTTTTCCTCACCAAATCATAATGAGGTAATAAAAGTGCTGAAGGCTGATTAGGGATCTTGATTCAATTGCCTGCTCGGATCGGGTTCAACATAAACCTTAAAGCGAACCAATTCTCTTTTCTTTCTGCTATTCGTGTTAAGGTAAATCATTCGATTTTGAAAATAATACTTTCCTTGTGTATTAAAGATGACTTTTACGGTGCCAAACCCTCCCGGCGGAATGTTTTCTGTGGGGAGTATAACATCTGTACAAGAGCACTCTGTCTCTGAACTATATATTTCCAAAGGAATCTTTCCAGTATTTTTCACTTCATAGCTGAAAGTTAGCACTTCACCTTCTGGAGTAGGAGGAAACTTAATGGTTTTATATTTTACAGAAAAAACCGCCGCTTGTCCAAAGACAAGGGCGGTTTTAAATAATAGGATTAAAAGTAATTGTACTTTCAACTTACATTTTTGCTGGTGCGCCAGAGCTATTTACTGGAGCGCCACTTTTAGGTGCTTGTCCAACCTCTCCTTTAATTCTAAGAACTTTAGTTGAGGCATTCACAGCGTTAGAAGTGATGGTTACACTTTTGTTAATAGGACCTGGTCTTTTAGTGTCATATTTAACTTTAATGCTTCCTGTTGCTCCTGGAGCGATAGGCTCTTTTGGCCAAGTTGGAACAGTACAACCACATGAACCTTTAGAGTTTGAGATGATTAGAGGTTCATCTCCAGTATTCTTAAATTCAAATGTACAATATGGGTCACCGTTGTATTTGATTTTACCATAGTTGTGTACTTCTTTGGTAAATTCGATTTTTGCACCTTTTTGTACTTCAGTTTGGGCATTTACATTCATGGCTAAAGCGCCGATAAATAGGATAGAGAGGATTAGGAATTTTTTCATTTTATTTTTTTTTGATACCTCTAAACTACAAAGAAGAAGTCTTTCAAAAAAAAAATTAACAGAACATTAACAAGAACAATTATTGCTTGCTTTGTGCCTTTTGTAAAGCGCAGCTTTGGCACGAGCTCTGCTTCATAAAGCGTCTGATTAATCTAATGGCTAAGAACCCTAAAGCGCAAATTAATAGCAAAACAGACATGATTTGTTGAAGCATTTTGTAAAGTTAAGTTAAAATGACATACGTAAGCCATGAAAAGGCATAAGCCATAATGCCCATAAAGGCAAATTGCGTCAGTGGCCATTTCCAAGATTGTGTTTCTCTTTTCACTATTGCTACGGTGGACATACATTGCATTGCAAACACATAAAAGACCATAAGTGATATTCCGGCTGCTAAAGAATAGGTAGGAGATCCATCTGTGCGTTTTTCATTCCTCATAGAGTCTATAAGTTTTGTTGGTTCGTCGCCTTCATCTTGTACCGCATAAATGGTAGAAAGTGACCCAACGAAAACCTCACGTGCCGCAAATGAAGTAATTAATGAAATACCAATTTTCCAATCATAACCTAAAGGTGCAATAATGGGTTCTATGATTTGTCCTAACTCCCCTATGTAGGAATGTTTCAGTCCTGCAGATGATTCTAGATTCTTCTTTTCCTCTTTATCAGCAGATTGATAATCCGCTGTTTTACGTATGTTTTCTCGAGCATTGTTTATGCTATTACCTGGTCCATAGCTTGCCAAGAACCATAAAACAATCGATATAGCTACAATGATTTTACCCGCATCGAAAATAAAAATTTTTACTTTTTCCAGAACTGATGTGAACACATCAGCCCATCTTGGCGGTTTAAGAGCCGGCAACTCTAATAGCATAAATCCTTTAGACTTACTGCGAATTAGAAGCTTTAAAACAAGTGCCGTTAATAATGCTCCAACGACTCCTAGAAAATACAATCCAAACAACACAATTCCTTGGATATTTATAAACCCAAATAAATATCCTTCAGGTATTACGAGCGCAATTAGTAAGGTATATACTGGAATTCTCGCACTGCAGCTCATGAGTGGAGCAATGAGTATGGTTATTAAACGTTCCTTCCAATTACTGATTGTTCGAGCAGACATCACACCAGGTATAGCACAGGCTAAACTTGACATTAGCGGTACTAAACTTTTTCCATTTAACCCTAGCGGTCGCATGATGCGATCCATAATAAATACGACGCGAGATAAATATCCGGTCTCCTCCAAAATTCCTATGAAAAAGAATAAAAGAGCGATTTGTGGTACGAAAATAACAACGCCACCAATACCAGGAATGATTCCTTCACTGATTAAATCATTTAGCACACCGCTGGGTAGAATATTTGACATCCAGTGCGCAAATTTTCCAAAAGAGCCATCAATAAAATCCATTGGATAAGCCGCAAATGAAAATATAAACTGAAACATAACGAGTAAAACACCCAAGAAAAAAAGGTAACCCCACAAAGGATGAACAAAAAAAGCGTCTAGACGGCTTTGTTTTGATGTATTTGATTTGGTTAGGGTTTCATGGATTACAATTTCTATTTTTTCCTTTCTGAGCTTTGCTTCTTGTCTTTTGATTTTATCATCAATTGCTTTATTACTGGAGGGAGCTACACCCATAAATCCTTTCCCATTTCTTTTTTTGACAGCATTTAAAGCATTTAGTATTCTTTCTTTTCCCAATCCTAATCGGGCATTTGTAGCTACAATTGTTATATCGGGAAAGAGTTGTTTTAGTTTTTCAATGTCAATTTGAATTCCTTGTTTTTTTGCAACATCCCACATGTTTAATACTAATACCATTGGGATGTTAAATTCATAGAGCTGGGTAAAAAGAAATAAATTATTCTCCAACCTTGAAGCATCTACAACAGCTAGAATTAAATCAGGATAATCAGGATTTTGCGGATCACCTAAAACCTTTGAAACCACTTGTTCATCGAGACTTCGTGGGTCAAGACTGTAAGTTCCTGGAAAATCAACGATGTCAAATTTTTGATTTTTATCAGTAAAAAAACCTGATTTTTTCTCAACCGTTACACCTGGAAAATTACCAACCTGCTGTCTTAAGCCAGTTAAGAGGTTGAATAATGAGCTCTTGCCCGTATTTGGATTCCCTAAAAGCGCGATTTTCATAGCTTAGTGTTGGCTCAGTTTTTTTACCAATATTTTTTCTGCTTCAGATATGCGAAGGGAGAGCGTAAATCCTTTTATGTCAATTGCTATAGGATCTCCTAATGGCGCAATCAAGACTATTTTTGTCTTAAGATGTTCGGTCATACCCATTTCAATAAGTTTGGTTGCCATAAAGTCATCCTCAATTGAAAGGACTTCTATTGCTTCACCAAGCAGACAGTCTGATAATCGCTTTTGCATTCGAATGTAAAGATAAGGCTATATTAAAAATTTCAGATAACTACAATCGGGTATTTTTCCTTCTAGTCCTCGGAAAGCACAAATCGTGCTGTTTTTCTGGTGCTCTGTTGCAACAAAATTTTCTTGTTTTTACAAACGAATTCATTTGTTTTTTTGTCGTAGTGCCTAACAGTGACCAGCTCTAGATTGGTATTGTATTTCACCTCGTAGTGCGAGCTAAGAACATTCAATATTGATTTTATTTTATTGGCATTATGGTCAATAAGAAAAGAGAAGCTCAAAGCAGAGTTTTGCATGATGTTTATTTCGGCCTTTGCTGCAGATAATTTGGAAAAAATATCACTTAAATTGGCCTCGATTAAGAATGAAAAATCTTTGGGTGTTATGGAGAATAAAACTTGATTTTTTTTAAATATAAAAGATGGAACCATATGGTCGTTGGATGTGTCAACATCAATTATAGTTCCAGGTGCCGAAGGATCAGCAAATGATTTTACAAGTAGTGGAATTTTTTTGTTTTGAAGTGGTTTTAAGGTTTTAGGGTGAATGACACTGGCACCATAATAAGACAGCTCAATAGCTTCTCTAAATGAAATCCGATCTAATTTTATCGTGTTTTCAAAGAACTTTGGATCTGCATTTAACATCCCTGGAACATCCTTCCAAATGGTTACTGAATCAGACTCCAAAGCATGTGCAAATATTCCTGCAGTATAATCTGAGCCTTCCCTACCGAGTGTTGTCGTTTCTCCACTTTCGTTGCCTGCAATAAAACCTTGGGTTACAAGAATGGTATGTTTTTCTAATTCAGGAATACATATTTCACGAATAGAAGTTATCGTTTTTGGCCAATTGACATTTGCTTTTTGATAAAGCGTGTCAGTTAAAATTTGCTTCCTTACATCTAGCCATTTGCTGATTTTTAAATCTGCATTTATTTTAAACTGTAGAATCTTACTCGACAATAGCTCTCCGAATGATATGAATCCATCATAAAGCTGTGCTCTAGGTTTTAATATGTCTTGATTGTAATAGGTTTCAACTTGATTAAAAATTGATTCAATTTCTTCTCTTAACAGGGCACCTTTGTCTTTGTAAAATAGATTATTTAAAATATTTAAATGATACTTTTTAATGATTTCAACCCTTATTTTAAAGGCCTCAACGTCTTTTTCCATGAAGGCTTCAAATGCATGCTCAAGATTGTTTGTCGTTTTGCCCATTGCCGAAACAACGAGTAATATATTCTGAGTACTGTATCGTTCAAGTATCGCAACAACATTTGAAATGGCGTCGGCATCCTTAACGGAGGCACCACCAAACTTGAATACAAGTAAAGACTTTTTCATAGGTTGTTTAGTCCAATTGATCTGTCAATGATTTTAATTCTTTTTTTGGTGCTTTTCGTTCATACAAGATACTGTAAACGGTCTCAAGAATAGGCATTTCCACATCAAATTCTTTCTTTATTTCATGCAGAGATTTAACAGCGTAGTAGCCTTCCGCAATCATATTCATTTCTAGTTGCGCTGTCTTTACAGAGTAACCTTTGCCAATCATGAAGCCAAACGTTCTATTCCTTGAAAATTTTGAATAGGCCGTGACGAGCAGGTCTCCTAGATATGCACTTGTTTTCGTATCTCTGTGAATCGGATGAATCGCATCTATAAATTTTTCAATTTCTCGTATGGAATTGGAAATTAGTACGGCCTGAAAATTATCTCCATATCCGATTCCTGCACATATACCGGTTGCCAAGGCATATACATTTTTTAGAATTGCTGAGAATTCAGTACCAAAAAGATCGTCCGAAATTGAAGTTTTAATATAGCGACAAGAAAGTTTCTGAGCCATGATTTGGGCAATCTTGACATTTGAGCAGGCAACGGTCAAATATGAAAGTCTTTCCATCGCAACCTCTTCTGCATGACATGGCCCGCATATGATTCCAATATTTTCATAGGGAATTTCAAAAGTTTTATGAAGGTATCTTGCAGGAATTGCCTTCATTTCAGGGATCATACCTTTTAATGCTGAGAATACAATTTTATTCCTGAAAAGTTCCTTAGGAATGTGTTGTAATGTTTCATGGACAAAAGCGGACGGAACCGCAATTATAATGATTTTAGCGCTTGTAACGAGTTGTCGTAAATCTCCCGATATTTCTATGCGCTGTGTATCGAATGTTGCAGATTGAAGATACTTTGGATTGTGAGAATGTTCTTTTAAATGCGCAATGGCACTCTGATCACGCATCCACCAAGAAAGGGGTGATTGATTTTGGCTTAATATTTTTATCAGCGCAGTTGCCCAGCTTCCTCCTCCGATTACAAGAATTCTTGAATGTTTAGCCAAATCCATGCTGCAAAAATAGTATAAACTAGATTGTAGTGCTTAATTAAAATTGATAAGGTCTCCCGCCTTTAGAGATTCTGCCATTTCATCTCTCATTTTTTCAAGCTTTAATTTTGAATGTGGATCCCCTCCATAAGCAAGGTCTTTTAATTTGTAGAGTGTATCAATTGATCGTCCAAATAGGTCTTGTTCAAGTTTGCCTTTGATTTCCATGATTTTAGAGTTTACGCCAATCAGATAGTGCTCAATTTCTCCAAGCCTTGTGCGCTCATCTTTATCAAGTGTTTCTTTTTTCAAAAGACCATGATAATGTGGCAGCAATTGGTTGAGTAACGTAATAAACCTTTCTAATTCATCATCTAACTCTTCTCGATTTCCTCCTAATTCTTCCATATTGGCTAGTGTGTAGCTGTAAATTAGATGATTTCTTGGCCATGAAAGATTGATAATTTATTTTTTTACCATACTACATTGTTAATATCTATTGGATTGCACGTACCTTTGTCACTTAAATATTATCTAAACCTAAATTCAAATTTCGAATGAAAACTATTTACTTTTCCCTATTAATTATTCTTTTTCAAGCTGTATGTACATCGAATATTCAAAGCCAAGTTGAAACTCCGCAACTTAGTCCTGTTTGCGAATTCAATCAAAATGTAGGGCTTACTGAAATTAACTTTTCTTACTCTCGACCTTCAAAAAGAGATAGGGTTGTATTTGGTAATGTTGTACCATATGACAAAATGTGGCGGTTTGGAGCGAACAAGAATTCAACTATCACAATTTCCGACGAGATCTATTTTGGACAAGATACGCTACCAGAAGGGACATATGCCATGTTCATAAAGCCTAATAAGGAGAGTTGGGAGCTTAATTTCTATGCTGATTTTTCGAATTGGGGGACTCCTGACACATGGGACGAATCTAAAGTAGTTCTTAAATTAAAAGCGCCTGTTATTGTTCTCGATAAACCTATAGAAACTATGGAGATTTCTATTGAGAATATAGGAACAGCGTCTGCTACAATTGCTATTTCATGGGATCAAGTGCAGGTTGTCTATCCCTTTAAACTTAAAACTCAAAAGCAAGTAGTTGAAAATATTGAGAAGGTAATGGCTGGCCCATCTGCCTCAGACTATTACAGATCTGCAAAATATTATTTGACTGAAGATTTAAATCCTGAACAAGCCTTGGATTGGATAAATAAGGCAGTTGAGCTTCGAGGTGAATCTGCTTACTGGATGACTCGAGTACAAGCCGAGCTTTTGGCAAAAAACGGAAATTATTCGCAGGCCATAGAAGCTGCTAAGCTTTCGATAAAGGCTGCAACAAAAGCAGGAAATGAGAACTATGTGAAGATGAATGAGGATTCCATTAAGGAATGGTCTAAAAAGCAATAAAGGTTGTTTTCAAAATATAAGTATCACTTACTTCTTCATTGTATAATTTTTCTTTGGGGCTTTACTGGCATACTCGGAAAGCTTATAGCCTTAGAGGCTATGTATATTGTATGGTATCGTGTAGGAATAGCTTCTTTTGTAATTTTTTTATTTCTTCTTTTAAAAGGTAAGAAGCTTAGTATTCCTAAATCTCATATTATAAAAGTCTCGTTTGTAGGTCTTGTAGTTGCAGCTCATTGGGTTACTTTTTATACCTCAATACAGCTTTCTACAGCATCATTAGGAATCTTGTGCTTATCAACTACGACACTGCATGTAGCTTGGTTGGAGCCCATCATAATGAAAAAGAAATTTTCTTGGATTGAATTTTTGTTAGGTCTTGTGGTTGTAGGCGGCATCTATTTTGTTTCAGGAGATTTTTCGCCAGAGGAATATTGGGCTGTTTTAGCGGGTTGCATTTCTGCATTTTTAGCCGCGTTTTTTGCGGTAAGTAATGCGCGATTTGTCGAAGATCTTCCATCAACACATATAAGTATGTACGAATTGGCTATGGGTTTTGTTGGACTGTCAATTTATTTAGCTTTTGCGGGTAAAATTGATGCCGCTATGTTTTCGATGACAATCTCTGACCTTTCATGGTTATTGTTTCTTGCGATCATATGCACTTCTTTTGCTTTTTTAGTCACTATTGATATCGTTAAAAAACTAGGGGCGTTTACAGTTTCGTTAAGTATAAATCTTGAGCCTGTATATACAATAATACTTGCTATTTTTATTTTAAAAGAGCACGAGCAATTGGGAACAAACTTTTATATCGGATCGGTGTTAATTATTATGACAGTTATTGCGAATGGCATCATTAAAAACCAACAAAAAAAAAGAAGCCTTCGTTCCTTGCACTAATTTGAATCAAAAATAACTATAGCAATTATAAAATGGAATATAATAATCTTGGAAAATCTGGACTGAAAGTAAGTCGGTTGTCGTTGGGCTCATGGCTGACTTTTGGCAAATTCATTGAAGATGGTGTTGCAGAGAAGCTTATGCATTATGCCTATAATGAAGGGGTCAATTTTTTTGATAATGCAGAAATATATGCCCGTGGTCAAAGTGAGTTGGTAATGGGTAATATCTTAAAAAAGAGCAATTGGTCTAGAGATAGCTTTATTGTAAGTAGTAAGGTGTTTTTTGGTTCAGGAGGGCAGCTTCCGACACAAAAAGGATTGAACAGAAAGCATGTTTTTGAAGCATGTCATCAAGCCTTAAATCGACTTCAGGTGGATTATTTAGATTTGTATTTTTGCCATCGCCCTGACAAGAGCACCCCTATCGAGGAGACTGTTTGGTCCATGCATAATTTAATTACACAGGGGAAAATCCTGTATTGGGGAACTTCGGAATGGAGTGCACAAGAAATTATGGAAGCCCATATGTTCGCTAAGCAAAATCATCTTATTGGACCCATTGTAGAGCAACCTGAATATAATATGTTCGCAAGAAAAAAAGTAGAGGTAGAGTTTGGTCAATTGTACAAGGGAGTTGGATTAGGCACTACTATCTGGTCGCCACTAGCTAGTGGTGTTCTTACAGAAAAATACTTGTCTAAATTCCCTGAAGGCACAAGACTCGGCGCTGATGGCTTAGAGTGGTTGAAGGAAAAAAACTTGACTGAGGATAGGCTTGAAAAAGTCAGGTTGCTTCATCAACTAGCTAAGAAAATAGGTTTGTCTCTTCCAAAAATGAGTTTGATTTGGTGTTTAAAAAACCCAGATGTGAGTACCGTTATTCTTGGAGCTTCAAATTTGTCTCAGCTTAAGGAGAATTTGTCGAGTATGGATGATTTAGAAATCGTTAATGCGTCGGTTATGGAACAAATTCATTCGATTATAGACAATACACCTGAAAGCCCTTTGTTTTAAATCTGGGTGAATCTATCTAATGGTATTTATTTAGACGAATTCTTTAATTTTACACGCGAGAAAATTTAGGTTATGATTAAAACAGATATACTTATTATTGGTGCTGGCCCTGTAGGCTTATTTACAGTATTTGAAGCAGGTCTTTTAAAGCTGAAATGCCATTTAATAGATTCATTACCAGTTCCAGGTGGTCAATGTGCTGAAATATACCCAAAAAAACCAATTTATGATATCCCAGGTTTTCCATCAGTTCTTGCAGGAGAATTGATAGATAATTTAATGTTACAAGCGGAACCCTTTAAGCCAGGATTTACTCTAGGAGAAGCAGCGATGTCTATTGACAAGCAAGATGATGGCAAATTTGTTGTTACTACAATTAAAGGAACAAAACATGAGGCGCCAGTTGTAATTATTGCAGGCGGTTTAGGTGTTTTTCAGCCGCGAAAACCTCCAATAGCGAACATTACCGAATTTGAAGATAAAGGGGTGGAATATATTATCAAAGACCCTGAACTTTATCGTGGAAAGAAATGTGTAATAGCGGGTGGGGGAGACTCCGCGCTTGATTGGTCCATATTTTTAGCAGAAAAGAAAATTGCAAAAGAGGTCGTTCTCGTACATCGTAGTAGCTCTTTCAGGGGTCATTTAGACTCTGTGCAGCGCGTTATTGATCTTGCGGATCAAAACAGAATCAAGCTGGTTACAGAGGCAGAGGTTACAGGTATTGAAGGTGGAGCGCAATTGGAGCGTGTGATTATTAAGCATCAGAAAGATGGCATGTTTGTTGAAAATACAGATCATTTTATTCCACTTTTCGGCTTAAAACCCTCTTTGGGTCCAATTTCAGATTGGGGCTTAGAAATTGAAAAAAATGCAATAAAAGTAGACACCACAGATTATTCAACTAACATCCCAGGTATTTATGCTATTGGCGATGTCAATACATATATCAACAAGCTGAAGCTAATTTTATGTGGTTTTCATGAAGGAACATTAGCTGTTCAGTCTGCTTTTGCCAGAATCCATCCTGACAAAAAGAATATCTTAAAGTATACCACTGTGAATGGGGTTCAAGGTTTCTAAATCTTTGAATTTTATATCTTTATTGAATAAGTTAAACTCCTATGAGTCGTTATTCCCTTAATACCTTAGTTCTTTTTGGAATTTTATCAATAGCAAGTATTCTTGTTGTGCAATTGGTTTGGGTCAGAAAAACAATGGAGCTCCAAAACACGAACATTGCGATTCAGGAAAAAGAGGATAGCTTGAACATCAAAGAATTTTCAGAGCAAAGTCACGTTGCATTGCGCAATGTTTTGGCAGAGATAAATACATCTTTAGCGGACAGTTCAGAGCTTTATGGGGCAGTTAAGCAAATCCGTTCAAATAGATTCATGGTCGACATCAATGAAGAGCTACAACCTTTTTATTTAGAGACTTTATTAAAGAAGGCTTTTTATGCCCAAAATATCAATCAGGATTTTGTCTATGGTATATACGATTGTTTCACGGATTCTATTGTATACGGTAATTTAATTAAGTTTTCCAAGGAATCTCTTTATGAACCTGCTTCAAAAAATCAAGGTGGTGTGACTGCCGAAAATGTTACCATAGAGAATGATGGACATTATTTTACTGTTTTTTTTCCAAATGTTATTGCGGCACCTATCGTTCCTGTTAAGTTCATTTCACCTTGGATATATATTGGAATAATTGTGTTGCTTGTTTCCTTCTTTTTTATTTATTCATTGGTTATTATTTTTCGTCAGAAAAAAGTTTCAGAGGTTAAGAATGATTTCATAAACAACATGACCCATGAGTTGAAGACGCCGATTTCAACAATCAGTTTATCCTCTGAGATGTTACTCCAAAAGGCAGATATTAGTCAGGAGCACGTAAAGAAATACGCAAATATCATTTTTGAAGAAAACAAGCGGCTTGAGCAGCAGGTTGAACGCGTACTAAATGTTGCAAAGCTAGACAAGAACGAGCTTGTTTTAAACAAAGAGATCATAGATATTAAAGAAATATTGTTTCAGCTCAAAGAAAATTTTGAAACCTTTCAAAAGGCCTCAAATAGTCAATTATTACTATCGCTTTCTGAAGGTTCACATAGCCTAAATGGAGACCCAGTACATCTTACCAACGTACTCTATAATTTAATGGATAATGCCGTCAAATATAGTGAAGGAGCTATTCATATTGCTATAACAACCGAGGTGTCTTCGAGCCATTTGATTATTGAATTTGAAGATAAAGGGATAGGAATCAGCAAGGAGCATCAGAAATCAATATTTGATAAGTTTTATAGAGTGCCTACGGGTAACGTTCACAATGTAAAAGGTTTTGGTTTGGGTTTGTACTATGTAAAACTTATTGTAGAAGGACACGGAGGTAAAATATTAATGCGAAGCATACCAAAAGAGGGCACCGTATTCACAATTAAGCTTCCTTTTAAAGTTTAATTAGTTCACAATCAGGTTGAGGGAATATCCCTTTTCGTAACATTCTCCTCTCTTTTCCTTCCAGTCTAAAGACTTCTTCTATTTGTGAATGCGGCGTGGTTAAGTGAATGTTATATGCTCTTCGTTTTATTTTTTTTACCACATACGCACCGCTGTATGTTTTTGAGCCGACAACCAGCTTTAAGTTTTCTTTATCAACGGAAACTGTGATATTACATGACGCGACCTCCAATAATTGACTTCCATTATTTATTTTATAAGAGGGAATAGTGCCTTTATAAGTGCCTAAATCCTTCTTTTTAATTTGTGCTGAAAAGTAAAATGCGTTAAAAGCCAGTAAACAAATTAGAACATGTTTC
>Ga0206131_10001286_pt1 | contig 32495 bp, 48 predicted proteins | sample Helgoland_Spring_FD_148636 | JGI IMG/M metagenome (GOLD analysis project Ga0206131, IMG submission 148636) | Pelagic subsurface seawater microbial communities from Kabeltonne, Helgoland, North Sea - Helgoland_Spring_Bloom_20160517_1 | ecosystem: Environmental > Aquatic > Marine > Epipelagic ... | reverse complement strand
GAAAGTAAAAATTGAATATTTTAGTATCTTACATGTTGTATTCATTAAAGCATATGCAAAGTGAAATCTCAAATCAGAATCCAGAACCAAATCCAGAAATGTCCGTGTCTAGTTATAGCGTAAATGTGTGTAGTTTTGAAAAGTTGGTAGAGCATGAATTATCGTCATACTTAAAACATCTGAACTCGTTGGGTTTATTAAGTGTATCGTTGAAGGAGTGCCGTAATGCTGTTTCTAGTGGTATTCCTGTTGTAAAATCGTCGAAAAGTTGTGGTCGTCCGAAAAAAGAGAAACGTGTTGTGCGTGATTCTGATATCATAGCTGATTTAACAGCGCAAGCGACGTCAGCTGTGCCTAAGAAAAATGCTTCGATGACTGCTGAAGAAAAAGCAGAGAAGAAGCGTATAGCAGCAGCAAAGAAATCGGAAAAAGCTGAAGCAAAGAAAGCGGCAAAATTAGCAAAGCTTAAAACAAAAGAGGAAGAAAAAGCTAAAAAAGCTTTATTAAAAGCTAAATTAGCTGAGGAAAAAAAGGAGAAAAAACGCTTAGAAAAAGAACAAAAAGATTTGGCTAAAGCAGATAAATTAGCCGCTAAAGAAAAATTAAAAGCTGAAAAAAACGCGAAATCTAAAGCAGAATTAGAGCGCAAAAGCAAAGAGGCAAAAGCCTTAAAAAAACAGTTCAACCTCAAAGATATGCCAGTTCCAGAAGAATTGACTGAAGAACCAATCCTTAATGACGAAGGAGAAACCATAGGTTCTAAAGTATCTAGCTTCAATCTACCACAAGAAAAAACAATGATTGAAGAATCAATTAAGGAAGTTCCTGACGAAGAATTGCCTGAAGGATTAGAACACTTCAAGCACAAAAGTCGTCCTAACGAAATCCTATATAAAGATACCACAAACGACATATTTGTAAAAAATATGGAAACAAGTGAACTCGAACATATCGCGCATTACGACAAAGAGTCAGATTCTCTATTACCACTAAGTGAATTCGATAGCGATGAAGAATTGTCAGAACTATCCGGCGATGAATCCGATTAAGAATATTAAATAAAAAATAAAAAATAAAAAAACAAATAAAAACACTCTCCACCCACACACAGTTCCAGTTGATTAGGAACAATTTTTTTTATACATTACCGATTTCTTAGTTAGATATACTAGATTGTAGTGTAAGCGTAGGCGCCGCATGATTATAGCTAGATGATACTATACCGATTTCTTAGTTAGATATACTAGATTGTAGTGTAAGCGTAGGCGCCGCATGATTATAGCTAGATGATACTATACCGATTTCTTAGTTAGATATACTAGATTGTAGTGTAAGCGTAGGCGCCGCATGATTATAGCTAGATGATACTATACCGATTTCTTAGTTAGATATACTAGATTGTAGTGTAAGCGTAGGCGCCGCATGATTATAGCTAGATGATACTATACCGATTTCTTAGTTAGATATACTAGATTGTAGTGTAAGCGTAGGCGCCGCATGATTATAGCTAGATACTACAGTATAATATATCGTTATTATATATAGTATGTTATTGATATTGTTTATATTGACGAGTATATTTGCGATAGGTATGAGATTAAAGTTGTTGCAAACTTTATATTTTTTGTTAGCTTTAACTACGACTGTTTATATATTTAAATTTGTATTCGAATATAAATATTTAGATAGTCATGGAAATTATAGTGTTTGGTCGTTGATATTGAGTGTCATATCGTTATTGGTGGCATTAGTAGTATTTGGAAGCAACAAGATTCAAGATGCTTGGTTAATTTATATAATTTATTTAGTGTTGATATTTTCATGTTTTCATTTATTTGGTTTTTAAAAAAATATTTTGGAGAGAATATGTAAGATGACTGATTGTTGGAAATGGTTAAATAGCCTTACACCTTGGAAGTTAAGTATGAAATGTCCGTATTGTAAATGTATAGAATGGCGCCATACTAAAACGATAGAAGAGTTTGATTTAGAGGGTTGTATGCGGTGTAGATTAATAATAGGAAGTGATTTAATTTGTGAGCCTGAACTGAGAAAAAAAGGTCGCCTTTCGACGCGGGATTATCATGTGAATGGTCGATATGGCTGAGTTCAATTTTCTTTTTCTCTCCACTAATTTTAAAATAAACCAATTTGAAATGTATTTATTATTAATGTACTAAAAATAATAATAATAAATACGAGACTCTTTAAAAATTATATCAATAAAAAAATGACTGCCCTCCCCTCGTTTTTTATATTTTTTTATATTTACCATCCGCCAGTGCTGCCTTCCATCCGGCTTAATTCTTCCCTTCGTTCTGCACTTAAGCTATTTAAGGTCAAATGTGTATAGACCATGACTGCTTCTAGATATCTGTGTGGAGTCATATTTTCTAACCTTATTGGTGCGTGTTCTGCCTCTAATGATTCATCAACCATTCTCATCATAGCACCCATAAAGGCTGGACTAGGCAATGTTATAGTTGTTGTATCTACTGTTTGTTTCATTTCTGGAACTTCAGCGCGACAGCATGGGCAATTGTTGTTCTTTTTAAACCATGTGAATATGCATTTGGTATGAAATGTATGCCCGCACTCGAGTGTGCATGTTTTTCCTTTGCAATCATCCATACATATAGGGCATAATTCATACTTGGGTATCTTTAGAATACGTTCGGCACATTTCATAAGTTTACCGCATGTTTTTTTGTTGTGCCCCTGTTCACCACATGAACCGCATTTAACAACGCGTTTCTTTGGTTTAAGACTAATGTTAGGCTTACGTTTAACTTTTCTACGGCGTTTAGTATTGATTTTACAGCTACGTTTATTATGACCTGATAAGCCACAATTACCACAGTGTATAACGCGTGTTGTCATTTTAGTATTGAAATAGTATTGTAATGTTTGTATATTGTTGTTATAGTGAATGTTGCATGTAATTATAAAACAACTTCAATTTACAAAAAATATAATACTAAATTGAAGTTGGATGGATCTTACATGTAACAATTATCAAACAAGCAAATAAACAATTCAATATGAACGCACAACTAAGAAAACAAATGTATCCAGTTGAGAGTTATAATAACAAAATTTACGCTGAACAGCGTTGGGAGGACGACGCCAATATCTACGGTGATATTAGCAGTGAATGGCAAATCAGCCTAGGCAATGGTAAGCGCCTGAGTCGCAAATGGAGAAAATGCGGTGGTCTAACATATGTGTATGATAACAATGGACGTGAAAGAGCGATTTACAATGAGAATTACGACAGAGAATGGCAACAAGCAATCGAGGATTTGAGACCACCTCAGGGTTTGACGCGTCAGACTGCAATGCCTCGTTTTGATAATGATGAATATGATAGGTCATTACAGCCTGACAATGACCCGGATTTCTATAGTTATCCAATCCAACGATCCTATGCTAATTACTAATTATAACACACCATTCAACGGCGTAGTCCCAGGCGAGACTTTAAACTAGTCGGTCCCTTAAGCATGACCTTAAACTGCACTTGAGCGTTTGGCAGTGCCGTTCCAGATTCGTCCAATATAGTAAGAGGCGTTAAGAGCTCGTCGGTCCCTTAAGCATGACCTTAAACTGCACTTGAGCGTTTGGCAGTGCCGTTCCAGATTCGTCCAATATAGTAAGAGGCGTTAAGAGCTCGTCGGTCCCTTAAGCATGACCTTAAACTGCAAATATAGAAGATCCCAGGGGGATTGGTTAGGAGAATAGGCGTTAAGAGCAATAACTCATTTAGCTCAGTTGGTAGAGCATCGGTCTTATGAGCCGAGGGTCGTGGGTTCAAACCCCACATTGAGTAAACGGTCCTTAGCAAGATATGAAAACTGCTACGTCCTCAACAAGACAAAAAAGGTAGTCCCGAATACGACTTAAAACTATTTTTTAATTCACGTGTATAGTGTACCGATTTCTCAGTTAGGATTTAGGCGGGACCTAGGCGGGATGGTAGGCGGTTCTATATGTTAGATTACACACTAGTCATAGTCATCGTAGTCTCCTTCCTTACATATGCGTAGAACTAGGGCGGTAATGGCGGTCATTCCGACGAAGAATAATATTAGATCAAAAATATAATTAAATGTATAATGATACTTTTAATTATATTTTATTAAAGTTTAGATAGGCTACCGATTTCTTAGTTAGAGTTGGGGCAGGCGTAGGCGCGGCGGGATAGGAGGCGCGTAGGTGGTAGATTACCTGGGATATATTCTTTAGTTATTATATATGGAACGATGAACCATCGCCTAAGAGAAGACGCATAGCATCACCACAAATAATGTTTGCAGAACAAGATAAATTGGCACGTACAAGTAAAGAAATTATGGATGATGCTGGTCTTACTGGAATTTTCTCAGATTTTAATCCTGAAGTTCAAAAAGTAATAGCAAAGACTATAAGAGATATATTAACGAAAGAGTTGAAGGATTTAACACCTGAACAACAAATACAAAAAGTAAAGGAAATATATCCCCCTCAAACAAATAATAGTGGAAGCAGAAAAAGAAAAAGAAATGGGGGAAGAAAAAAAAGAACTAGAAGAAGGCGCAAATCTAGGCGTAAATCAAGGCGTAGAAAGCGCACCAGAAAGAGGCGTAAATCGCGGCGCAAATCTAGGCGCAAAAGAGGTAGTGGAAGTAATTTTTTAAATGATATTTTACAAGAGGAAAAACAGATACAAAAAAAATATGAAAACCCAACTCCAGAAGATTTATTTAAATTAATATATAATATTGAAAACGATACAGATAATTTAACACCAGAAGAACGCATACAATTTCGAAATGGAGTCATTGCTCAGGGATCCGACGTAAAAAAATTAATTTATTTAATTTCAACGTGGCAAGTATTTCAGAAAGGAAGAAAAAATAAAATAAAATTTTTTCAATATAATGATTTCGATGATTTTATGAATGTAGTTCGTGCACACATATCGGAAAACAGGGACTCGCAATCTGGTGGAAGGCGTTAATCACAAGCGTCCGCCCGCACCAGCTAAACCATCTACACCTCCGTAATAATGACCATCTGGACTATGAATGTTATTATATTCGTTCGTGAACGTGTTGTCATCTTCATCTTCATCTTCTTCTTCTTTATATATCACAAACAACGAACCTCCGCCGGTAGTTTTAATTTGTTGATCATCTTGAAATTGAACGAATACAGTCCGTTCCTTATGTCTTTCATGGGCTCTAATCCAAGCGTCTATATCTTGTTCATATGCCGCATAATCAACTCTATATTTATTGACAGATGTATCTTCACTATTTTTAAATTTATAATTGATAAATTCAATAGCTTTTGCCCAAGTAAATCCATTATCATCATCATCATAACCCAACCATTCTTCATTGCCTCTACGCCATTGTTCAGTATCGATAACTGTATAGTAAGTGTAATCGTATTTGGTTTCAATTCCCATTTTTGTTTTTATAATCTATAGTATATTGATATTGTTTATAAGTAATAAATCAACATCAATTTAATTAATTATTCAAACGGATTATTTATTCGTTTGCATTAATACAACACCCAACACAATACTAAAAATCCCAACAATAGAATAGTTGTTTAATTTTTCTTTGTAATACATTAAACCTAAAAAGGTTGTAAACAAAATAATAGCAGAACTATACAATGCATTGGCAATACCTAAAGGCATGAGTGAATATGCTTTTGCCATAAAATATATTTTTAAAGCGAAAAATATATAACATAATATGGCATAATTTACACGTTTGAATCCATTAGATGCTTTTAAACATGAATGTCCACTCATACCAAATAATAAAGCTAACGCTAAAAAAGCAAATCCATTTAGCTTGTTCGACATAGATATATATATCCAATATTATATTATCACGTTATCAAATAAACAAATAAAATATATATTATATAAATACATATACGCGATGTTTGGTATATTCCGACGACTCAACTTTTCTCTCCAATCATCTAAAAATAAACCCATTATTAAACAGGATATAAATTGTTGTATAAAATGTAATTGTATATTTGTAAAAGAATCATCTCCAATGACAGATCCGGTATGCGACGATTGTCATTCAGCAATTGTTTTGAATAGATTAAAACAATTAGGTATGATATAAACGAATTAAAAACGATACATTATTAATATTTATAATGTATCCTTTAAGTGGAGGCAATCCGTATCGAAAAAAGACATATCCCGAAAATATCTCAATTCAAAATACATTGAATACAAGTGGAACTTATTTAAATAAATTGGATAAATTTAATGAATATCAGCGTAAAAAACAAGAAAAAAGGGAGCGTAAACAACGAATGGAAAAAACATTAAATGAACTGCATTTAGACTTTCAAATAAAAGAAACATCAAACTTTAAAAAGAAATCAAATCCATTAAATAATTATGATTCGTCGCCCAAACTATTGAGGCGACCATTGAACAATTATTTAAAAAAAAGTGAGAATGAAAAATTAAAAGAAACAATATTAAATTTAAAAACAGAAATCATTGAATTAAAAATAGAAAATCATACTTTGAAAACAAAACAAACAAAACACCAACATTTTATGGACGATTTAGAAATCTTAATGAGACAAAACGTATAACGACACTAAACACGTAATGAAAGTTAACAATAAAAAAGGAACTAAAAAAAAGGCACTACATAGTACCTTCAACATTATCCACATGACCATTCATAACATCTATATATTTATCATGAACAACGCTATTGTATTCAGCCCATAGTTTTGATTTATTTAGATATTCGAGGGGCAACCATTTAACAACGTGATTTTCTCGCGTATATATATTTCCCAAATAATTGTGTGTATAATATGTTACTACGGTCCATCCACTATCGATATCACAATGTAATTCTTTTAAGTTCCAAACTGTTATCCCGGTCTCTTCTTTTGTTTCTCTTATACCAGCTTGGATATATGTTTCGCCTTTTTCAACACGACCTCCGGGCAAATTCATATCGTCATGGTCATTTTTTAAAGATACAGAAAGAAATGTATTGTTTTTTTTGTTTACAACAAGCACACATGATGCTTTCTTCATCAAATATATATTAAATTATAAAATTATGTTTAATATATTTTAATCATCTATTTAACCCCACAACTCCACCCGATTCACGATTTCTATCAATTTCAATTTTCTTAATCTCTCCACTTAATAAAAAGAAAACTCATTTGAATATATAAAAAATAAATATACATAAAATAAACAAACACTTTATGAAAGATATTTAAAACTCTTGTGATATCTTTTTTTAAATGATGAATGAAGAGAATTCACAATCAAATACGAATAGATCTACTACACCGGTAGCGTATAAAATAAATTCTGGAGATATAGAGCAAGGGACTGTGGTTCATGTCGCAAGACCTGTAAATGCACCACCTCCACCACCAACCACACCAATAACAGCGAGTGCAACAGCGGCAGGGCGAGTGACAAACCGAACTATTCTGGCATATAATTTGGCAAAAAGTGTGAAGCTTTTTTCAGTTATAGATGGTATTTTTTGTTTTATGTATGCATTATACAGTGCGTGGTATTTTTTACCATTGGTAATGAATATTGTGGGTTATTATGGTGCGAAAAACTATAATAAAAGACTAGTTTTGTCCTACTTAATATATAGCGTTTTAAACATAACGAGTAAAACAATTACTTGGGTGTTGATAACATTTTATATTCCAACTCCAGACAATTTTGATTGGAGTGGTTATACTTTCTTTTCTATGGTAGGAATTTTGATAGAATTGTATATATGTCATATGGTGTATAGATTATATTACGCGTTAAAAAGTCTGAACGAAGAAGAAGAGAGAGGTTTACATGGATTAAAATATCGTGTGGCTAGAATAATATATTGGTAATCACAACACTAACAGTGCACAACGCAACACAATTAATGTCTCATGGGTTCATAATGTCCACCACTCCATGTAATGTTTATACATTTATCACTGTTATTAGATACTGGAACAAATTCTATTTTGCTGCCGTTTCTATCGCGAATATTATGAACAACAATTTTTGTGTTCCATATATTGCATGCTGCTTGAATTTCGATAGCCCCACCCCATGTGCTTGTATTTCTCATGCATTGTATATAATTATTTCTTTCAAATGATAATATCAAACTTGTATCTAAACCTTCTATTATGACGCCATCATTTTGCAAATAATTACAAATTTTCTGACGTATATCATAACTATTTTCCGGAAAAAAATGACTCATGCTGTTAAATAAACAACTCATATGAAATTTATTTATATAAAAAATTATACAAATAAATTTATAATATTTATCTTGTTGCTGGTCTTTCTATATTTCCCCACGTAGTACCAATAACGAATGACTTTTTTCTTTGTAATCCTGCTTGATATGTCATTTCTTTTTTTGTATAAAATTTCGTAGTGATAACTTCAGTATCACCCCCTTTACACGTTTTAACGTGTTGATCATATATTTTCGAATCGGAATCTAATAAGTCGTGGCATTTAAAACATATATTTTCTCGTTTGAGATTTTCAATAATTTTATCCATTATATATATTTAATTGTATATAAATTTATAAATTTGAACGTTCTTCTCCTTGAAAATTTTTAAGTTTTCGATTGACATATTTATCGAATCCGAATGTTTTGTTGCGTTCATCAAACCCTTGTTGAGCCATTTTAAGATTGTATATGGTTTCATTGAGTTCATCTTCTAAATATTGTATATATTGACAAATGAGGTCGCAATGCCATATTTGGTTAGCATATTTCATTTTGTGATGCCATTTGGGTATTAACCTAAATGTTTGTGAATAAGAATTTCGGAGGTCTAATAATAATTTATATACGTCTCCATTGCCACCTGTTTCTTGTTTAATTCTTGCTTGTTCTTTTTTCCACCGTTTTAATATAATTTTTGTGCTCATCGATATATTATATAAATATAAAATATCGATAAATAAATCATAAATAATCTAATCGTCAATGACAACCGTGTTATTTGTATAATTAAAAACTTTATATAATATATATGAAAAATTCGATACCATCTACGCCAAAATATTGGATTTTAAATCAATTGAATCCTACGTTTAATACAATACCAAAAAAAAGAATGGGTTTGGCTAACGATCCTGTATTTATGGAAGAAGACGATTTTTTATTAGGAGATTTGGGATGGATACCTCGTCGCAATAGTTTTATGAATTATATTAGAGGAAAGATGGATATTATAAATGAAAAATACCACGAACCATTTGAAAAAAACAATAAAAACAATAAAAACAATAAAAACAATAAAAACAATAAAAACAATAAAAACAATAAAAACAATAAAAACAATAAAAACAATAAAAAGAAAAAACGACAAAATAACAGTAAGTCAATATAAATATAAAGGTATTTTTATAATTTCATTTATAATGGAAGTTTTACGTGATTGTATAAACCTTGTTGGTAACAATAAATTTATCAAAGCCTTAGAAACAGGAACAATTAGAAGTTATAATGAACGTCATGAATCGACGAGATGGTTAGGGGAAACAATTAAAGAGGGGAAAATTATATCTGTTGATAACAATCCAAATTCGATAACTGTTTCGAAAGACATTTGTAAACATTTAAACAATATAGAATGGATTTTGGGCGATTCGTTGGAAGTGTTAGCAAAACAAGAAAAGGAATCATTCCATTTTATACTTTTGGATTCGGTGAATGATAGACATCATATTTTTGAAGAATTCAAGTTAGCATTGACATTGATAAAAAATGGTGGTATAATAGTGATAGATGATTTTGGAGTAGGTTCTAATCATGAAATACCTGATCCAACTTTTCCTGGAGCAGAAAAGGGTGTTAAAGTTTTCAAGACGTTAAAAGAAAAGAATTTGTTAAGACACATGCATATGCATCAAAGTAGAAAGGGAGTTCAGGCTTTATTTATTGGTGTAAAGCCAGAATTAAAAAAAGCAATTTTAGGTTAAGTTTTTTTAACACAACTCAATCTATTATGTTGAATGACATTCATAAATTGCAAATCTTGTTGATAACCGGGATATGTGTTTTCGTCAACATAGTTATCACGTTCGGGGACAATATCATTAATATATATGAAGTTGCTATCATCAAAATCATATGTATAATTTAATTTCAATTCTTTTATATCCGATAGATCATATTTGCTTGTTAAAAGTTTATGTAAAACAAATGGTCCTGTTATATGAATGGTTGTAATGTGTTGTTGTTTATTTTTCAGTGCATATAAGATGTGTTGATTAATAAGTTTGATTAGTTCTTCAAATAGTTTGTTGTTTGGCAATGATGCGATAAGTGTATATCTGGGATTATCACATTTTCTATTTCTTACGATTATTCCTTTGTTATCATCTAAACATTGTGAGAAATCGCTCTTTTGTTTGTTGATATCAAATGCAGGTAAATCGGCATCGATCCAAATCCCACCTTGATAAAACAAACGACATATTCTGAATAAATCGGCTTTACCAGCACCGGAATTTAATTTTAAAAAAAAACTATGAATTAATTTGTTTGTTTGTGTTTCCATCCATTCGTGTAATTCGTCATCATCGTAATATTTAAAATTGTAAGATGGATTAAAATCTCTCCACTTATCTAAATTTGTTTTAAGATTTGGTGGACAATTTTCTAAAGAAAATTTATGTGATGTGAATATGGTGTGCATTTATATAATATTATTATGAATATTTTTTAAATAATAATATTAATTAGATACTTTTGTTATACCAATTGCCGGAATCAGTATGTAATATTAATTCCAATTTCTCTCCACTAAAATTATTTTTGAAGTATTTGTAAACCTTTAAACAATTAGTGCGCATTTTAGTTTCATCATCTTTACTGATATTTTCTAAAATGGTGGGAATCGTTTCAATATTTGATTCTTTAATACGTATAATAGTTTCGTCCCAACCATCAGCCCCTTCCACATCATATTTGGGTAAATCTAAAGTATCAGAAAGTAATATTGGTATGCTGCCAACGGCGAGTGCTTCCCAAAATCGAATAGAGTTTGGTCCGGAACCTGAGGGACATAAACAGTATTTGGAGCCTAGAAGCAGGTCGTTGTAGCTTTCTTTATGTTGTGTGTGTGTTTCGTTAATATTTAATTCTCCTTTGTTGTTTTGTTTATCGTTGTATACTACTTTATCGAAGTGCCATTCTCCTATATTTTTGACGTAAGTATTTTTGGGATGTGTCATATCAAACAAACGTTGTCTAACATCAGTCATATACCATCTTTGGTCATAAGCCCCCTGAAAGCTATATAAATATTTACGTTCTTTTTCAATGAAACCTTTATCATCGAATTCAACAAATGCTTTGTTGCGACTATCATCTTCAACATTAACAGCGTATAATGGACAAGCTTTTATTGTGATATCTAATAGTTGATCTTCACCAATAGTTTTGTGTGGTGTGTATAATGTTTTTATACCGAATGCGTGAAATAGGGGAATTAAACTTCTGAATGAAATGTGTTGACAACAAGTGTAATTATTTTTAGTAGGTATATATTTATGCATTAATTGATAAATAATTTTAGGGTGATATTTTTTATCAATGATAGTAGCCCACGGCATACCGATGTACCCGGGTGTATTTTTATTTTGTTGATAAAATGTTTTTTCTGTGATGACAGGATACTGCCAAAATAATTTGAATTTTTCCATAACGATATCAGTAGGAAAGGAATTTCCTGTAAAAAAAATATTATCTTTTACTAAATTCATATAATGTATACTGACCTACTGGTTTTAATATATTTTTGTGCGGTATTAATTAGTCAGTCCAACCCATCGTCAGTCCAACTACACAGCAGCAACTGACACATTTGTATAAATTGAAGTTTATCAGATATTACTTGTGATATGTATACTAATACTAAATACATAGTAATTACAAGAACCTAATCAAAACACTAATCACAATGAATATGATACAACCACACAGACGATCCGGTCGCAGGCGCACAGCACCAAAAAGATTCGAGGACGAGAAATTTGTCTCTGGTGCTGTAGACCGCTATCAGCATTGTTATGATGCTAATAGACCGGGAAAACAAGATTATATCAATGGTCATGACAACTATTACACTAGTAGACGTGGACATAAATTCACAACTATTGAATGGAATAACAAGGGTAAATACAGAATTCATAAGCGTGATTTCGCCGAAAGTTTGTTGGAATTTTCGAGTATCTGGCGTGATGTGGGGCGTGTATTACCGGGAGCTCTTGTCTCACGTATCGGAGAATATTTGAGAATATCGGATGTGGATAAAGCTCTAGTGGTGGAGGATGATGAATTCATCGTAGGAGATAATAGCGATATGGATGAACCTCAACCTAAAAAGTGGAGTTGCTCTGGTCTTTCTATGGATGATAATGAATCAGAGGACGAATGGGATAGTGATGAAGAAACCGATGACGATGAGGAGTGGGAAGAGGATAAAAGTGATGATGAAGATGACGATATACCAACACATGATGGTTGGAATCATCGTTGGGGATGTCCACCATTAAACACCACTGATAACAAAAAATAAACAAAAAATAAACAAAAAATAAACAAAAAATATAAAAAATAACAAAATTTAAAAAATAAAAATAAACAACTTTTTTATATAAATTGAAGTTGAATGAATCTTACTTGTAAGAATTATTAAACAAACACGATAAAAACTTAACAAGCAAATACCATTACAAAACAAACCTAAACAAAACACTACAAATTATGTCCGGATTAGTATTAAACCAATACAATTTGCCTATCGCCGCCTTTACCAAATCTTACCTTAAAGATTTGAAACCGGCAATTAAGGCGCGTAAGGCTAGACTTAAGGCTAAGAAGGATGTAGAATGGGCTGCATCCTTAATATTAAGAGCTGAGAAGAGGAGACAAGCTAAAGCACTTAAGGAGCGTAGAGCCGCTAATAAATTAGCAGCGAAACAGGCTAAGGAAGCTAAGGCAGAAGCAGCAAAACAAAGATGCTTAGCTAAGGTAGAAAGATTGTCGGATAACCTTAAAAAGAAGAGCCTTAAACTCCTCTTATGGGCACAAAAGAACGGTTATACCTTAAAAGACGTCGTAGGCGAACTCGAAGCCCAAATAGCAGACAAACCTGTAACACTATTTAACGTCCAACAAAACTCAAATCTTTAAAAATAAATAAACCCAAACCCTTAAACAATTAAAAACACTTAAAAAACAAATAAAAAACGAAAAAAAATAAAAAAACAAATAAAAAACGAAAAAAAATAAAAAAACAAATAAAAAACAAAAAAAATCAAAAAAAAAACAAATAAAAAATAGCAGAGAGTTAGGAGGGAGACTTTTTTTAATTCACAGCACCACAGCATCGAAACGCGATTTATAAATTGAAATGAAACAATTCTTACATGTGATATACATTCAAGAGCGAGAACTATTACATTACTATTGCATTACTATTACATTACTATTGTATTACTATTACAACTATGTCTTACCCAGTTATAGCAGCAGCAGCAACAGCAGCAGCAATTACTTACCGTTATTTTACTAGACCAGCGGCGGTTCAAGCACAACCAATTAACTATGATGCCGATACCGAAGTGGATATATACGCGGATTGCCCTAAGGCGTCCTTCCCCTACGATAAGGACTATTATTTGGCGTCCGATCGTTTCGCCCAATTTATCGACGAGACAATAGCGAGCAATAAAAGAGAACAAGACCGCGAATTGTCGGAATTCGGACAATATGCCAATATAGAAAAATAATTAAAACCAAAAAACAATTAAAAACCAAAAAACAATTAAAAACCAAAAAACAATTAAAAACCAAAAAACAATTAAAAACCAAAAAACAATTAAAAACCAAAAAAATAAAGACAGGAGACAGCTTTTTTTTATTTACATTATTATATGAGTAAAAATGTTCATAGTGAAGAAGAATGGGATATTTTGTCGGATCCAGAAGAAGCTCCAAATAAAATAGAAGAAAATAAAGATGTTATAAATGAAAACCATGAGATAACCATTTCAATCAAGGAAAGTGGAGAGAAAAAGGAAGATTTAAATGAACTTGAAAAGATAGAGATACTATTAGACAATATAGAAAAAGAAACTGAAAAAATAGAACATCAAAACATTACAATTCAAAAAAATATAGAACAAAAAAATTTAATAGATGAACAAGACCCTTTTTGTGCTTGTCTAATGCCGTATTTAAATACAAACAGTATAAGAAAACATAGAAATAATTGTAAAATCTTATAATTCTCTCCACTTTACAAATGATAAACCAAAAATCTATGTATATATTATATGACGGAAAATAAAAAATTATTTAATATGAATCAAGAACATAAATTTCATGTTTTAATATCATTTAGTATATTTATTGTAATAACTTTATTAAGAATATTTGGTGTATGGGGTAGCGTAATGCCTATAAAAAAAATAAAACATATATTTTCGAACACGCATTTTTTATTAGGATTGATGTTAGTTGTTGGTTGGTCTTTTTTTATATTGGGTATAGATGGTGCAAAATATTTAACAAATGATAATGATACATATAATTCATATGTTGAAGCAACTAAAAAATCTATTTTAGCAATAATTATAGCAATATTTTCCAAACTAGAATTGATAATACCTGTATTTTGGTTAGTATGGTTATCTGCATTTTATTTGCAAGGTTGGTCATAAATAATTTATCCATTAATTTATTGATTAATGCATTAAAATCTCATCGAACTATATATGAATATAAGTAAAAATTGGACGTTAATAATAATAGTAGCTATAATTAGCGCAACTATATATTTTACAACCAAATCATCTTGTCATCATAAATGTAAATGTGGTGGAAATTGTCCGTATGGAAAACAATGTCCGGCATGGCCAATGTATTTTGGCATACCATCAAAAATACCGCCAGCGCATCCAGTTAGATGGCATATAGGAAGATAATATTATAATCGTGCCAATAGCATATTTATAATATATTTAAATCACTTAAAGAAAACACCTTAATGTATATCTGAAGTGAACAATAAAAAATATATAAATTATAAATTATAAATTATAAATTATGAATTACAAATAAATTGACATGAATTTTAAGCCAACATTAAATTGAATTGTATATATTACAAACAATAATCATTACCAGAGAAAGTGTAATGCCCGTCTAGCTCAGTTGGTAGAGCGCAAGCCTTTTAAGCTTGTGGTCGTGGGTTCGAGCCCCACGGTGGGCACATAGCGATTTGGCGCAGGGGAAGCGTGTTCGGCTCATAACCGAAAGGTCGTAGGATCGAAACCTACAATCGCTATTTAATGGCTACATGCAGCAAAATTTTACTAATCTAAATATTATCGATTATACTTAAGTATAATCACACAAGTAGCCAGCATAATTATTAAACAAAGAGATTACTTACAGCAATAAACTAAATCAAAATATATTTTCGACGTAATCCGCAACAACAACAATTATTTCTTTCTTTAGCTCGAATAGCTCAGTTGGTTAGAGCGTGCGACTGTTAATCGCGAGGTCACAGGTTCGACCCCTGTTTTGAGCGTGAAGAAGAGGTGGACTTCTAAAAACACAACACCCAAGATTGGAAACAGCAATTATCACACGCTAAATAAAGTCATTTCTTGCTAATTAATCGTGGATTTATTAGCATAGTTGGGTAGGGGTTGAGAAATGCAGATGGAGGTAAGGTTTTATGATATTCTTGTTCCTGAACAACATATTTAAACACCAATCTGTAATGCCCGGATATAGCTCAGTTGGTAGAGCTTTGGATTGTAGCTCCAAATGTCGTGTGTTCGATTCACACTGTCCGGAGTTGATTTAAAGAATTAAAATTCTTATTAAATCCAATAAAAAAAATTTTCAATTAATACTATATGTGTAAATTATACACGATATCCGATGATGAATTTATTAGTATAGTAAAAAATTCTGTTTTCTTAAAAGATATAGTTAAAAAATGTGGTTATATAGCTTCTTTAAATAAGAGAACAAGGAATAAAATTAAAAAAAGAATAAATATTTTGAATATTGATATTTCACATTTTAAATATCCCGAAAGAAAAACATTAAAACAACTATGTATTCAACAAGGTAAATATCATAGAGGAGGATTAAAAAGAAGATTATTAAAAGAAAATATATTGGAAAATAAGTGTTCAGAATGTGGACAAATGCCTTTTTATAATAATAAGATTCTTATTTTGCAATTAGACCATGTAAATGGTAATAATACAGATAATAGAATTGAAAATTTAAGAATTTTATGTCCAAATTGTCATTCACAAACATCAACATTTTCAGGTAAAAATAAGTCAAAAAAACATGGTTCTTAACAGCAAATCAAAATTGCATTATTAGCCGGAGGTCGATGGATCGAAACCTTCCCGTCGCATCCTATTAATTAGGCGACCTTAGCTCAGGGGAAGAGCTCCGTAAATGGAACCAGCAAATAAAATTTTTTTTATTTGCCGGTTCTTTAGTTTATTTTATAGCATCGTCCAAATACCAATACTTTCGCCCAGAAGAAATACCGTATCCAATATTAAAATCTTCTTTATTTGGATTTATTTTGCACAATATATCATTATTAGAATAATAAATTTCTTTTATTTTTATTCTTGATTTTAAAATATAATTAATACAATCTAAGCATGGTTTTGCACATTTTATTTCTCCTTGTTTATTAATTCTAATAGAATATAATGATATGTCATTAACTTTTTTATTTTGATAAAATTTTCTATTTATTTTTTTTATTAATTCTTCTTCCGCATGAGAAGAACAATCTTTTTTATGACATATATTTATTTTTTTTATATTTATACACCACGTTATATGTTTGCCGAATTCGGTAAATGCAATATGGATATTATAACCTTTAAAATTTAATTTTGATATTGATGTTGATGCTTTTTTTGTTAAACCCAATTTTATCAAAGAATTATAAACTTTGGCATTCATTATATATTTAAATAAAATTGATTTTAATTCAATTCAACTCAATTTAATTTAATTATTAATTATAATGTCGTTAGTTGGTGGAAAATATAGTCCTATATGGGCAGTACCTTTGGAAGAATTTAAAGAAATTGTTAAAAAAAGTTATTCATATACACAAGTTGCTAGAGAAATAGGTGTAACAAATGGAGGATTTAGCCTCACAGTTAAAAATAGAATTAGAAGGGAAAAAATAGATGCATCTCATTTTGATCCAAAAAGAAATCATAAAAAAAAATACTCTGAAGCTTATCCATTTGAAGAAATTTTCAAAAAAGATAGTACATATTTAGTTGGATATCGTTTAAAAAAAAAGTTGTATGATAGGGGTTTGAAGGGAGAAGTATGTGAATCTTGTATGATAGGTCCAAATTGGAATAATAAACGATTAGTATTACAATTGGATCATATAAATGGTGTTCATAATGATAATAGGGTAGAGAATTTGAGAATATTGTGTCCAAATTGTCATTCACAAACGGATACATTTTGTGCTAAAAATAGTTGTAAAAAATAACTTATAAGTTTTTACTGTTATAAGTTATTTTCAAATACTTATCAATTCAAGTTATATTATAATTAAATTGATTTAATATTCTACACCATATTTACAAGTAAGATGAGTTCAATCCAAGAAATTAACGCACAAATCGATGAATATGAAAAAAAAATAAAAGAGTTGAAACAATTAAGAACAGAAGGATACAATTTTATGAAGTATTTCAATATTTCGAGTAAAGATCATGTAAGTGTATTAAAAGGTTTAACCGTCAAAGCAGAATATGAATATAATGATCATACAATGGATGAATACGGACACGATGCATCGGCATATTTAAAGGTAACATTTGGCAAAAACGAATATTTGGAAATCGATTACAAAGAAGCACAGGGAGCAGGCACGGAAAGTAGATACTTGCCAACCATTGAATGTGAAATCAATTGCACCAAAAAAGCCAAAAAACTTTTATTTAAAAATCTAGACAGCATTGACGTGGATGATTATGAACACAATGAAGCATATCAAGAATTCAGAGACATTATTCAAAATATAGTAGAAAATTAAAACCATTTGTATGTTCTCTTACGAGTCCTTCTTCTCCTAGTCCTAGTCCTTCTCATTCTCCTTCTCCTCCTACGAGTTTTTCTCTTACGACGTAAATAATCTAAACTAAATATATGCCAAAGGAAAAAACCAAATCGCAACTATTAGCTGGAAAATTTTTAGAAATAGCAACAAACAGTATTGACTTGTATTATCAAGACGAACGAAAAAAGGCTACTAAACGTCGTTGGACCATAGCTCGAACAAAACTAAAATCATTATCTGGTTTAACATTAAAAAATTTGCGTAAAATAAAAACAACCAACGACATCCAAACATAACAAAACAATACAACGACAATACAATAACAATTATTATTAATTAAAGCATAGCAATTAATAATTATTAAATGAATCTCAACCAACGTTTAAAAGAATTACCAAATGATATTCAAAGGAAAATATGGGAATATGACGGCACGTGGTCTCATAATTTCGATTTAGATGTTATTCCATTTTTACAACAAGAATGGTTTATTAAATGGATAGAATTAGACAAAGACGGGAAACCGTGGGGCCAATATGGAATAGATTTAACAGACGATGCAATGCATAAACCAACGGGCGATTTACATCACAATTATACGCGTGCTAAAAAGATATGTGATAAGCGCAACAAATTGAATGACGGATATTTATATCTTCCTAGTCATAGTTCGTTAGGAGAAGTAGACCAATATCCGGGTGCTTGTACCGGACATAGAGTGATAAGAAAGGGTAGTATTGTTTATAGGGTATCGCCGCCAACACCCACCGCCCCACCGGTTACAGTAGATAATGTATATTTGGACGGGATAGGATAATTAAATTGAATTGATACTATTTATATTATTTAAACATAAATCGATATCATCGAATAATATGTCGCCAACGAATCCGTCATTTCTTTTCAGTCCAAACACACCAAATATTGAGTATAAAGTTATACCGGCGTGTGATTGTGGGATACAACCACAGATCATCATAAGTAGAGTAGTAGGAGGTATAATGCGTAGATGGAATTTTAATGCTGCTATAGAAGAATCAAATATGGGTTTATTGTGTTCTGGGATGGATGCTTTATTTGATATACCTAGAGGTCATTATAAAAGAATAATAGCTCCCGACCATAGTTATATAAATATATTTCCGACCGACAATACCAATACAGAAACTAATCATACAGTTAGAGACGCAAGTAATACCCCCAATCCCCTAGAGGCAAGATGGAACCACGCCCCTATAGTCGCACCGGATGCTGAAAATGATCCACACGGTCATGAAGTAATTAGTACGAATGATATCTTCGCAATAGTAGAAAATTAATATACATCCAACAAACAATTAATCAGGAATAAACGTAGAAAAACTTTCGTGTCCACTAATATATCGATAAATATTTTTCCATAATATATAAATTTTTTCTCTCCGGGGAGACGCAAATGTATAATGATAACGTCCACCTCCTTTTATAATAGAAAATTTATATATAGCTGTATGATTATAAACGCCAACATCCATTTGTGTTAATCTTGTGCTTGTTTTTATATTCATTGATTTGCACGTTTTATGTGTTTTATTTAAACTCCATATATCTATTTTTCTGTTGTTATATTGAAAATATTTTTTTTTCCAACAACTATACCAACGCCACCATTTTGGTTTTGAAAGATATAAAAATTGCCCGCAACATCCTTCTGGTAAATCTATAATTTCATATAGACTACATTGTAAAGTCATGTTATCAATAGACATATATATTAAACAAACATAATATATTATAATCTAATCTAGAACCATGTAAATATAAAGTCATATAAAAATTATAAGTCATATAAAATTATATAAAAGTCATATAAAAATTAAAAAATAAACTATATAATGAAAGAAAGCAAGTGTGGGAATTGTATAATATATAGTTATTTGTCATATCTTAGTTGTTTTTGTTGTATGATATTTTATGATTTGGCAAAAGACTGTTATAAAAAATGGAAAAATAGTGCAAGCACAAGGGGGTTTAATAATTATGATATATTACCTAAAACAGAAGAACATATCGATATTATCGAAACCGAACAAGATACAAACACTATGGAAAATTATATTGATTTTAGGCATCAAGAAGAATCAACGATAATGAATTTAAATGAAAGTACGGCGACAATTTTAAAAAACTGGACAATAAGACCTAATATATCTGAGTCAATCACCCCACATCAAAATGAACCCATTTAAAAAATTGACATGAATTCAAGTATTAAATTAAATTGAAAACAATTTATATAATAATAAAAGTATTATATAAAATGCCGAATTATCCATCATTGAAAACCACGCCGAATTCCAGTGCCGATTGGCGCTTTGACTTATGGGAAAATGATTTAACTGAAGAATATAAAGTAACAGACATTAATGGAGAAACACACGACGTAGTAAGATATCCATATAAATCGAAGTGGAGAAGGCGAAAAGATGCAAGATATCAAAACAAGTTGGACCTAGAAAACAATAAATCAACACCGGCTACTGAAATGATGAAAACCCAAAACATTACAGGAAAAAAAGCATTTCATGAACGTAAAGACAACACTCCTGAAAAACCAGACCATGAGGATACACCACATCAGTATATGATTCTAAAAAACGGACGGTGGGTTCTAAATAAATACACAGTAAATGAATGTAGAACGCTATATGCAGATGCATTTTATGGTCCTGAAAGAAAAGAAAAAGATGGAGAAAAAGATGGAAAAGAAGGATTTAAAGTTTATAGAGATTTGAATCGTGGTTGGTTAAAAAATGCTGTTCCGGGTCAAACATTTGAGGCGTGGTTGGATTCAGCTGCTTATCCTAAACTTTAAACAACAAAACATATAAAAAAATTACATTAAAAAATTTTTTAATATAATTTTTTATTTAAATTTATTCTGGATTTGCACCTTCACAACAATGACATCCGCCCTCTCCCTGCTTTTTGTTTACTTGAGCTTCTACGCCATTCATAAATTCTGTAAGGACATCGAGTGGTGCGTCGTCTATTTTTTTCATCGCTTCTTCCAACAGTCTTTTTTCTAGTGTGCTAACATTGCGCATTAGATTTCCACTATCATCATAATGTAAATCACATTCATAACACATTTCTACGTGTTTTTCTAGCTTTGAACCTTCGGGTCCATCAACTTCATATTTTCTAGTAGTCATTGGTTTTTTTACGAACTTATTCAAACCTCTTACGGTAAAACTAATATGCGGTTCCATATCTTCCGAAACGACTACCCGTGTTATCAATCTTTTTGTATCACTTTGTCTCTCATTAATTGCTCTATTCAGCCAATTAACAATCTTGATACAATCAAAACCAACAAAATAGCCGTTTTTATATCCAATGTATAAATAACTATTGTCTGACATATTAGAAATGATTTGATGTTCAATCATTTGACCCATTTTGGATTCCCAAAATCCTTCAGATTCAAATTCTTTTCTATATTCCTCTGGTATTCCCGTAGTATTAGAATCAACACTCATTCTTTTATCTGGACGTATATACAATGTCAAACATTTGTCATCGAGATCAAATTTGACATCACTTGTAGAGCCACCTTTTTCTGGTTTGGTTTTTGGTTCTGTTTGCATTGTGGTTTGTGCTTTTAATTGTGCTACTGCTGACATTGCTGACATATTGTTGTTTGTATATCTAAAACAAAAAACAATATGTTAACTTCAATTTAAAAATCAAATCATTTACTATTCGACATCATACGTTTGTTCGTAATTACCATTATGTCCTCCTATCATTTGTTCAAGTCGCGCACTTAATTTTGGTCCTAAAATTACATAATAACTATATAGTAAACTGGGAACTTGATAAATCATATAATATAAAAAACTAAAAAAATTTTATATTATAAACACAATCATTCGAAGTTTTCCAATATTATATCTTCCCGGAAATCGTGCATATCATTATATTGTTGTTGGTCTTCTAGATTTGCAGTAAATACACCTTGTCTTAACAGGGAGCTATTTGTATCTTGTTCGGGTCTCATAGGATTATATTTTTTATCTTCCACTTTTTTTTTGCGTTGAGCTATGTTTTGATACCATCTATCATAAGCGGGTATACCACCAAATTTATTACAAACTTCCATTAATCGTTCTGGTTCTCCATTAATGAGTTTACATTCACCAAATTTAAGAAATGTCAATAAAGTGTTCCATTGATCAAATCTAATATCATATTCGTAAAAATCAAATTTCTCTTCTTCTTCAGAAAATCCCTTACGCGTTTCAAAGCCAAATAAATATTTAAATATATGAGCATCTTCTAAAATATTACCTATTCCACACATTTTTTTTAACAAATAAAAATCTACAGGGAACTTTTTTTTATTAAATCCATCCGTCCTAAAATTACAAAATTTAAGATTAGATATAGTAGCAGCAGCTTCTTTATCTAATTCTTGTTCTCTCTTATCTTGTTCGACTATTTCACTATGATAAGCGTAATCCATACTTTATAACTAACGACATAAAAAATTTATAATAATCAATTCAATTTATTAATTCGTTTATTGGCTTATTTACAATCAATTAAACATAAATCATTTGTTTAGCCAGTTCGTGATCCATAAATTGCATAGTTATTTCTGTTTTATTATTTTTATTGAAATGCGCAATTAAATATTTTTTAAATACGCTATCCATTTCTTTAAAATTTTTTTCATTACAAATATCCATACAAACAATATATTTACAATGAATATGATTTGTTTCACCATTATTATAATGATAATCAATATACAAGAATTTTTTATCATTTTTTGGTTCAGACAACACGAATGTTCTAAATTTATTTTCACTAAATAAAACGGTATCCTTATTTAAATCAATAATAGTGCAACTAGTATTAAGGTCATAATCAAATATATTTTTTCTACAATAAACACATTTTTTTTGGTTAAAATTATTTGTTATATCAGAATTCATTTTATTTAATTCATCGAAACATGAAATACAAATACAATGACCGCAACTAAACCACATTTTTTGTTTGTCGTCCCCAAAATCTTCCCAACATACTGGGCATTGTGTTTCATGATATTTTTTTTCACAGGAAATAGTCAAAGGAAAATCGTTAAAATAGTTATTGATTGTTTTTTGTAATACACGTTTCCACGGTATATTATCAAACTGTAGCGAGCATCCTTTACAATAAAAGTTTTTACAATGCTTTGAAGTGTGTGTAGATGCTGGCATAAAATCTTCAGAATCAACCTTCAATGAAAACACTATTGACTTGGGATTTGTATATTTATGATTATTTAAACATACGTGGCTTTTACAACAATGAACAACGATATATTTGTCGCTTTTATAAATAATTTTACCTAAACGCCACAGATTAAGAATATCTAATTTTCCAATACCGCATACTTCAGGAATACAACCCATATCGTGTGGTCCTCTATTACAAGAAGTGCAAACCATTTCTTTACAACAAAAATTTTTAATATAGTCAGAAGTAATTTTTACATCAACGAAATCGCCCAATTGAATATTTTTTTTCCAATCGATACAATTTGTGTAAGCAGGTGCTAATCTTTTTATATTTTCTCCATTTAATGAAATCCATTCATCCCAAACATCGGACCAACCTAGATAATGAATAAATAATTTATGTGGAACAAGTTCCTCGCCATAATCAATAATATATTCTAATTTTTTGACAGTTCCAGACATCCATTTACTTTTATATTTTTCTGTTGTTCCTTTATCTAAAATGTCGATTGTGTCGCCTTCTGATATATTTTTCAACCAATCTGGTAGTCCATTTGTATTTATAAATTGCATTTCTATAGCTTTCATATTAATTAATAACATTATGTTTCAATTTATTTATTATGTTTAACAAAACAAAAACAAAAAACCAAAAAACAAAAAAGAACACAACATTACATTTTTATTTTTGGTTTGTTTTATTTTTGAAGTGCTTTTTTAAATAATTTTCTATTATTACAAAACCAATTTTTCCCAAGAGATGTTAAAATCATAAGTTTCTGGTCCGTATTTAATTTAACCAGTTTCAAATCATCTCCTTTAATTCTAATATATTTAAATATTCCTTCGACAGGCGAAATTATATAGGCGTCGGGTGTATATTTATTATAATTAAAGGATGTCCATTTTTGTACAACCAATGCATGTATTGGTATGTCATTTTGATAATAAACAACAAAATCACCGGAATCGAAAGACATGTTATAACAATTTATTTATTTTTAAAGAAATAAATAAATTCATATCAATTTAATAATCTTGTAAGTCTGAATCAAAACTTATTTCTAAATGTTGCACATAAAAAAGTAATTTTTCATATGCTTTTTTATAAAAATATGCAGCATCTCTAATGTCAACTACATTGGTTGGATTGTCTGTATGATATGTTCCAGTATAAAAAGAATTGGCTAGATTAAATAATTCCTTCGGACTTTTTTTTTTATCCATTAAATTATAAAAAGAAATCTTTTTTAATAGTATTTCTTTTTTTCTTTTTTGTTTTTTTTCTAAAAGCATATCATTGCTTTCATATCCAAATTCTTCAAAATCTTCAATTGATAACCATGAACCCATTAAATAAAAAAAGTATATATTTTTTAATTAACTTTTTTAAATGTTTAAATCCTAGTTATGCAACAAATCATATAGTTGTTGTTTCCATTCACCAATGGTTTGGTTTTGATTTTTATAATTATCGATATACAATCGTGGAATATTTGTTAATCCAATGTTAATTAATAAATTTTCGTATTTTATATGACTAGAGCTACCATCTTCTTTAAATATTACTACAGCGTGTGCTTGCTTATAATATCCGCCTTCCAAACCGGCATATCGATTATCTCCAGCGCAATCCCAAATATTTGCTCGACATATATCCCCGTTAGCAAATAAACGAATGGGGCGTACTTCTGCACCCAATGTAGGTATATAATTTTCTGGAATTTCGCATCTAGACAATGTTTGTCGGAGATGAGATTTGCCTGTGTTGGCTGCTCCTAAAAATAAAATTTTGAATTCTTGTAATTGTGCCATCATGTTAATATTAATTTTTATTTAAATAAAAAACAATATTTTAATTTCAATTTAATTTACGTTGATTTGGAAACTGGCAAGTACCGTTGTTGCATGTATACAATATATAAAGTTCATGCAATATTTGCAAAAACATAAACAAATAAAACAAAATCATAAAAACGAAAAACAATGCAAATTGATTTCTGTTCATTTCATAATGATATAAACATTATTTTATACCATTTAAAAAATATGATTAACCTGTTTGTAAACAATAAAAAAATATTTTATATATTTTTATTATTTTATATACTCTCTTACTTACCAACTAACTCACAAACGCCTACCAATATACACCTACCAATAGACCCCATAAGCACACAAATTCCTATAAAACGCCCTATGTCCCTCCCACTCCTTAATATTCATTTTCTGGGCATAATTTTCTGCTTTCCCGCTCCAAATTGCCCCAAACTCCTTAAAATATTCGCTATTCGGGCTAATTTCGTGTTCCGCTTCCAGTGCTACCCACCCGTAAAAGCTAGCGTCGCTATCCTCCCAGTCGTGCTTTCTTAAGGCTGCTTTATACTTTCGAATAGCTGCCTTTTCAGTATCTATTTTTTTAGGTTTCTTCACAACCTTCTTCGCAGCCTTATCCACCGCCTTCTTCACCTTAATCGCATCCTTTTCCAATTTTGTCTGCTGTCTCTTTGCTAATTTCGCTGCTTTCTCAGCCTCTTTTTTAGCTTTTTTATCTGCCTTTTCCTTAAGTTTGGTTTGATGGGCAGGCATCCTTTTTTCCCACTTACTTAAACTCGTATACTTTTTCGCACCCGCACTATGCCTTAAAGTATACTTACTCTTTTTCTTCCAATCGGCACCTACAGCCTTCTCACTCATAATATAAACATCCCCACAATTAAGGCGTATATCAATCGGCTTACCTACTGGCATACCATCCTTAAACCATTGCCAACGCATTGGATAGTTATCACACCCTATACTAATGCATATAACAACAACCCGCTCTGTATCGCCATGAAACCCAATACCCGTATCTTTAAGGTTGTAATATCGATTGCCCTCGACTACATTAATTTCTACTTTAGTCTTACTACCAATCTCTATCAACCCATCGGTTATTTGCTGTCGTAGTCTTTCAACGCCCTTATTAAGGAACGCCATCTTTTTAAGGTCGTATATACTTCCCTTGCCCTCAAATACCGCTGGCTCTTGCTCTCTACCATCAACAAAGCATAGATTAGTTCTGGCACGCTTATTCATCCTTTTCCCCCGCACCTTAACTGGTTTGCCGTCTACAACCTTGGTCCTATACTTATTTGGATCTAAATACTCAGCATCCCATCTTCTTGACGCCAATTCCTTAAAAACCTCGGTCGTCCAACCGTGAGATCCCGTAGAAATTGCCGCCCAATCCCTTAAAATAAGGACTCTCGCTTGATCTTCGTCACACAATTCATCAATTGTATCGTCCATACTCAACACATTAAGGTCTAAAACGCTCACGTTCGGAAAACACAATTTTTTAACCTCATCCATAATTGACGGCATAAACCTCTCAAAATAAGGACCCAATCCTTCAATATCTCGAGCCGTGAAACCCTCGCCCTTAATTGGCATTCTCCCTATAATCTCCATACCCCTATTATTCTCACCGCCCGGGGCACAAGTTAAGGAAAATCGCTCCATCCCCATCAGCTCCTTAATCTCCGCATCACTCATTTCATAATAACTCTTATCAACACCACCAACTTTACCTTTCACATCATAAATTAACTTGCTCGCCATATTTGATTCGATTTGTTTTGATTTCACTTGTTTTGTTTTGGTATAACTTTTCGTATTGTTTTTTTTTAGCTTTTTACTATATTCTTTGTTCATCGATATCAATAACATGTAAGAACAAAATAATTTCAATTTAACTTACATTATAAATCCAAATTTTATAAACTGGTAATAGCAGCACCAATAAATGCTATGTATGCTGTTTCCGGTATACCCAATTCAGTATAATTCAGCGGATGCTTATTTGTAATACTATGTTTAATATTTCTATTCCAAACCGTTATATCATTGTCTGTCTCCGACATTAATCTAGTTATTACTTTAAAAAAATCACCGACGTCATCTGTCACGATAAGTTCTCCTTCACTAGCAGCCATAACATCATCTTGTATTGGGCTATGCAATAATCTATAATGTGAACCCATAAATACGATATCGGTTTCTACCCACATTTCCAATACATGAGAAAAAGAAACAAAATGAACAAATGAACCTTCGCGTGATTTATCAATATTGCCAACTTGATTGTAAACATCTAATAAAACTTTTTCAACCGATACAGTAGTTGTCATATAAATAACAATATCAATTATTTTTTAATATCGTTATTTTAATTTACAATAACCAAATTATATCGAATCCAATTGATTTCTTCTATTAATTATAGGATACAATTGTTCATCTAAATTATAACGCAACAAAGCAGTAAATCCAGCAGTAGAAAAAACAAAACAATGCCACATACTATGGTATTTTACATATTTTTGATTATACCATTCTTGACTAGCAATACTATACATTACTATAGCAACAATACCAGAGACACTAAAAAAAAAGGATAAACATTTGAAACGTAATAAATAACGCCATACTGTACGCCATTTCAAAATAACCACTATAAAACTACAAATAGACAAATACCACGTAATGATAAGTGGTTGATTTAAATTTTCCCACAAATATACAATCAATACAATATTTTCTACAGCGAAACTAGTTATATAAAATTGTGGTTCTCTCACTCTTAGTCCGTATAAAACAGTTGTGAAAATCAAACTGCTACACGCATAGCCATCCAAAAGAGCCCAATTATCATAATCATAATCCGTTGTAAAAACCTTGTCCTCTGGTAAACTGTGATGTGAGTGATATAACAATGAGAATGATACACCATAAATAAATTTTATAAACATAAATACGCTAGGCATATCTTTACGTCGTTTCCAATTCCATAAAAATACACCCATTGGAAATAATGCCGCACCGTGTGTTGTAAGCAATAAGTGATTCATATTACATAATTTTATATTAAACCCTTTATTATATTTACTTAATATATATGAACTATTTAGTAACTGCTGTGACATTCGTAATATTTTTTGTAGAAGCAATGATGCATTATAATATAGGTATTAATGCTGGTAAAAAAAAAGTCAACATTGGATTTCCAAAACTACGAGATCTTTTAAGAATTCTATCTGTATTGGCAGTATTTAGTTGTTTAAATGGATATATCGTTTCTATGCTTCAATAAAATAATCATATGCACCAACACTCGATATCTAATTACACAATTACTTCAACATCTGTCTCATAAATTGGTTTCATTCCATTTTTTAAATAAGTTTGATTTAGTGCAATACGATGATTAAGAACATCTCGCCTAACCTTTTCTTTTTTAGGATGATATTCATTATTATAAAATTTTAACCAATCTTTTGGTGGTTCTTTTGTTTTACCAAAATATTCAACAGCCAATCTATTTTTCAACATAAATTCTCCAATATTTAATTTACGATAATACACGTCTGCCAACACACGACCATATTTATCATTTGAAACATTTTCTAATTTTACCCGCTTATTCAATATGATTTCTGATAATTTTGATTGAGCAATCTCTGCTACTTTTTTTTCATTTTTGTTGTGTGTTTTCATTTCCGGACAATCAATGCCTTTAATTCTTACACTCCATCTGTAAAGTGGCGATTTCTTATAAGGTAATTTACTAGCAATGGTAATAGTATCGCCATCATATACTTTTATTACCCACCCCCCATCAATTGGCGGTTTAAATGGAATTGTATTTCCCCATTCAGGGCATTTCGAACGAAATGGCGAACTACAAAATCCTCTACCAAAACATCCAGCATGACCCAAACAATTAAAACGATTCAACATATTACGAATACTCATATAATTGAATTAAAAAATTTTCTATTTAATTCAATTTAAGATAGTTAATAATATCCGGGTGAAAATGTATCATGAAGTAAATTTGCCTTTGTCACAGTATTCCAAAAATCACGATCTGTCATTTTAGCCCAACCGTAATACAAATTCATATCACGCGAATGCCAATATCTATCATTGGGTGGTCTTTCTGGTGTAATTTCTATTGCATGTAAAGTTAAAGGAAATGTATATGGTTCCCCATTAAACGTTTGAAATTGCACATTTATAGTATGATTTCTTTTTGGAAAATTATGCCACGTTGAACTATCACTAATGCCAGGTTTAAAACCAGCGTGAACACGTTTATAATAACACGGTCTATTTTCTAATAATTCTAAATGGCATTTCAATAAATTCGGATGAAAATCTGGTGCATATGATAAAATTAAATCTATTATTTCTTCTGGAAGATCTGGTAATGTCATTTGTAGTTATAAATAATACGACATTATAAATTTAAGTCAATTTAAAAGTAGGTGTTTTCCTTAAATTTGGATGCCGTTTCCAACCATAACCACACCACCAACCACCATTTTTATTTGCGTTAACGTTCCATGTAATACTAGTCAATTCTAAATTAGGTCTAGGTGCCCAGGAAATATCTCTTACACCGAGTGTATATTCATCTCTAATAATATCATTTGTATTTTGCCAAACAGGAGGCGGATAAGTCCATCTTTCATAAATTTCTCCACTTTCAAATAAAAGATTGCCAGTGCAATATTTAAATTTTTGTTTATGACTTCGTTTCCAATCAAATGTAAATTCTTTTATGTAATCCCAAATTTCATCAGGTAATTCCATCATAGACAATTCCATCGTATTCAATGTATTATAAATCCATTCATTTTGTTCAATTTAATAATATCACTTATATATATCAATGTTAGATTCATTATTAATAATCCGTGGAAAAGGACCAATATTAATTACAGGACCTCACGCTGTTAAAACCATACGAAATAAATCGGAGATTCATCATGAAGAAGAATATATTTATGAGATAGTAAATAAATTATATAAATTATTAGGACCAAAGTTATGCACTGTAATGACGTGGAATGTGGATTTTTTTGAAGATACAAATCTTTATCCGTCTGATCCTAATTTTGTTACCAATATAGAAAAATCAATTTGGTTTAAACAATTGAAAAGTTTTAAACGAAAAAATCCAAAATTTTATTTACATTTAGATATTCATGGAATGAAAAATCATAGTACTAAAAATCATTTAGAATTTGGAATGAAAGCTATTCAATTGCATAGACCGGGATTAACCCAACATATGAAACCAGTAATAGAAGAAGCCTTTGATACATTAGACATTCCATATAGTTTTAATTCCAAATTTCAGGGTTGGGGTATGAATAAGTATACGGTAGCAAATCAGGGGGTTTTATTGGGGTTTTTTAGCATTCAATTGGAAATTTCTACGGATATTCGAAAACGAATACATACAAGTGATGTTTTTGCGCGTAAATTTGCAAACGGTATTCGTAAAATATACAAACAATGGAAAGTTGAAATGAAAAAACCAAAACACCGAAACAAAACAATAAAGCGCAAAAAAAAGAGATTCAATTCGACAAAAACAAAACAAAAGAAAACTAAACACAACACAAAAACTAATCGATAATCTCTCCACAATATCAAATTTAATTATCTAAACATTTATATATATCAATATGTCTATCAATGTTTTAACTTATAATGTAAGTTGGGAAGCTTCTCAACCTATGGTTGATTGGTGTAGAAACCCTTATCCTTATGGACCAGCAAACAAGAAAAATGGTATCGGTTTTATGTGCGGTGCTAGCGAACTACACAAAGATGGTGTTTTAATAAGCGATGATCCAATGTCCAATCCTTGTCGTAAAAATATTTTTGAACTCATAAAAATTGGAAAATACGATTTGGTAGGGATGCAAGAATACGTTCATACGTGGGGTGGAAAATCTGTATACCGAGATGTATTAGCTAGTTTGGAAAATGGCTCACCACCGTTAAAGTTAGTGTGGGACAAGGTACGTCATACTAAAATTCCTCCTAATGGCAAGGACATAGAAATTGGTTTACTATACAACAAAAAACGTTTTAGACAAGTAGGCAATCATATTATCGGCGATTTTAAAGTAGAAAAAAAAAATTACAAAACTAATACAATATCTACAGGACATGATGATGGAAGACCATTTTTGATTGTTTATTTAGTTGACAACGATACGGGAGAGAAATATGTATTTATAAATGCACATTTTCCACAATTAGGAGGATTAAATGCCAATATGGATATGGTAAAAATAAAACAGCGTGTAAACAATGAACTTACGGCGGCAGTAAAAGAATTATTATCACAGGTGGAACACGAAGGTGAATATGAGATTATATTAACTTCAGATACCAATGATATCAAGATTAGTTTTGTAAACGATCTTACTATAAATGGAAAAAAAATGTGGATAGGAAAAAATGTTCAAAATACTTGTTGTACACCAATAGTTAAAAGTTTTACGATGGATGAAAAGGGAAATGCTCTTGTTCCTCCTTGGAAAAAAGATGGTAAACCAATGTCATCGTGGGAGAAAGGTGAGGAGTTTACTAGAAAAAACCAAAGACACCGTAAAGGAGACGTTATTTTGTATTCAGGAAATAAAAGTTTTAAACATACTTATCCTGTTGAAAAAGAAAATGAACCATATTCTGATCATGCACCAGTAGCAGCGATATTAACAACACCAATTGAATACAATTTAGGTAGAAGAAGTCCACCAGTCCCACGTGGTTGCACTGGACCAGATTGTGCTATACAGGGAGGAAAAAGGCGTAGACGCACACGTAAACGTCGCCGAAAAAAGCGCACTAAAAAAAAGGCACGCAAAAGACGCCGCAAACGCACCAGACGCCGAGGTGGAGAGCCTACTTATCATAAAATGCCTACTAGAAAAAAAACACAAAAAAAACATTTTCAACTATATAAAAAACCAAAATCAAGTCAAGATGCATTGAAAATGAAAAAAAAAGCCGCAGAAAGAAGTGGGGTGAAAGCGGAGATGTCTAATTTTGGTCCGGGAGAAAGCAACAAATTTTCACAACAATATATCGATTTACTAGATAGGCAGGCTGATAAACGAGAGGAAACAAGGGCAAAGATAAAAAAAAAAAAACGTAAAAATTCTGTTAGACAAA
>Ga0206131_10001281_pt1 | contig 32557 bp, 25 predicted proteins | sample Helgoland_Spring_FD_148636 | JGI IMG/M metagenome (GOLD analysis project Ga0206131, IMG submission 148636) | Pelagic subsurface seawater microbial communities from Kabeltonne, Helgoland, North Sea - Helgoland_Spring_Bloom_20160517_1 | ecosystem: Environmental > Aquatic > Marine > Epipelagic ... | reverse complement strand
GGCTTATTTTCACCCCGGCGTTTTCCAATTTCAGTCCGGAGACATTCGGCTTCCTGCCGAGGGCGTTGAATAGGTGCGCGGCCCTCGCTTCTTGCGGTTTTCCGCCCTGGCTGAAACGGACAACATATTCGTCCCCTTCCTTGGCGACGCTTTCCAGTGCGGTATCCGTGTGCAGAGTGATCCCCTCGTCGCGGAAAGCCTTCATCACCACACCGGCCGCATCCTCCGAGGTTTCCTTGAGGATGAATGCGCTGCGCTGGATCTGGACGACCCGCGAACCTGCGCGGTTCAGAAATTGGGCAAGCTCACAGGCAACGATCCCGCCACCGAGGACGATCACTGACTCCGGCAGGAAATCGAGATCCAGCACATCGTCGCTGGTCCAGTGCGGAATCTCCCGCAGCCCCGGTATGTCCGGAGTGTTCACCGCCGATCCGGTCGCGATCATGAAATGATCCGCCGTGATCTGTTCTCCGGAGCCCGCGAGACCGAGCGTTTTCTGATCCACGAAAAACGCCCGGTCGCGGATCAGGTGGAAACGATCCGTCTTCAGTTGATCGCGCCGGTAATCGGCGAACTCCCCGATCACATCCAGCTTCCTCCGGTGCAGCGCCGGCATGTCCATTTCCGCCGCGCCGATCTTCAATCCGAATTTTTTTCCCTCCTTCGCGAGGTGCAGCACCTCGGCGGAATAGATCAGCGTCTTGGAAGGCATGCACCCCCGCAGGATGCACAGCCCGCCGAGTTTGTCCGCCGCCTCGATGATCGCAACGTTTCCAAAGGTCTCCCGCGCCGTCCGCGCCGCCGCATACCCTGCGCTTCCGCCGCCGATCACCACAAAGTCAAAATGCCGTGTTTCCATGGGTTGATGGAAACACGGAATCACAAGCGATCAAAGCCCATCTGCGGGAGTGGCATGTCTCTGACCGCCAACCGGTGCGAAGCGGAACCGGAACGAAGTGGAGATAGCCGGAGGCAAATAGCGGGACACGAAAATTAAGCCCCATCCCTCAAATAAGGACTGGGAAATGGCTGGCTTTGTGCAGGCGCTCGGAGAGACCCCTCTCCTGTCACACCAGCTCCCCATACTCCAGCAGTCCCTGCCGCCCGCCCTCACGGCCGAAGCCGGATTCCTTGAAGCCGCCGAAGGGTGAAGTCGGGTCGAACTTGTTGAACGAGTTGCCCCACACCACGCCCGCTTTCAGCTGGCTGGCGACTTGGAGATACTTGGATCCCTTGTCCGTCCACACCCCCGCGCTGAGTCCGTAGGCGGTGTTGTTGGCCTTTTCCACCGCCTCTTCCGGAGTCCGGAAAGTCAGCACGGAAAGAACCGGACCGAAAATCTCCTCTTTCACCACCCGGTGGCTCTGGCTCACTCCGCTGAGCAGCGTCGGGGCAAAGTAATATCCTTTCCTCGGCAGCTTGCATTCCGTTTGGAATATCTCCGCGCCATCCTCCACTCCAGCTCCGACGAGTTCCTTGATCCTCTCGAACTGTTGCTTCGAGTTGATCGCGCCGATATCCGTGTTCTTATCCAGCGGATCGCCGGTCTTCAGGGTTTTCATCCGCAGCTTGAGTTTCCGCATCACCTCTGGCTGGATGCTTTCCTGCACCAGCAGTCGCGATCCTGCGCAGCACACGTGTCCCTGGTTGAAGAAAATCCCGTTGATAATTCCCTCCACCGCTTGGTCGATCGCCGCGTCTTCGAAAATAATATTCGCCCCCTTGCCACCGAGCTCAAGCGTCAGGCGCTTTCCGCTGCCCGCCAGCTCCCGCTGTATCCATTTACCTACAGCCGTCGATCCGGTGAAAGCGATCTTTGCTGCAGCCGGATGTTTCACAATCGCTCCGCCGGTTTCCCCGAATCCGGTCACGATGTTCACCACCCCCGGCGGCAATCCTGCATCGCGGATCAGCTCCGCGAATTTCAGCGCCGTCACCGAGGTCGTCTCCGCCGGCTTAATTACCACGGTATTTCCCAGCGCCAGAGCCGGAGCTAGTTTCCACGCCAGCATCAGCAGCGGAAAATTCCAAGGAATCACCTGCCCCACCACGCCCAGCGCTTTTAGATTCTTGCCAGGAGCTGCGTAGCTGAGCTTGTCCGCCCAGCCAGCGTGATAAAAGAAATGCGCCGCCGCCATCGGCACATCGAAGTCACGCGCTTCCTTAATCGGCTTCCCGCCATCGATTGTCTCCGCCACGGCGAACTCCCGTGCCCTGTCCTGCAACAGTCGCGCAAGCCGGTATAAATATTTCCCCCGCTCCGCACCCGGCAGCTTGGACCACGCCGGAAAAGCCTTTCCCGCCGCCGCATAAGCCGCATCCACATCCGCCTCGTTCGCCAAAGCGATCTCGGAAATCTTCTCCTCGTTCCGCGGACTGATCGAATCAAAATACTTCTTTGACTTCGGAGCCACGAACTTCCCACCAATGAACAGCCCGTAGCGAGCCTTGATCTCCGCCGGTGCCGATTCCGGCGCCGGATCGAACTCCCAAAGATCCCCGAACAAAAGCTCCCTAGCCACCGGCTTCTTGGTTTTCGCGCTCATCGCACCACTTTCTTACTCTGCCCCCAGCTTGGCGAGCTGAATGTAGGGGCGATCTTCGGTCGCCACTCTTCTTCCTTGCCAGTTTGAGCCATCTTCAGGGGTCTGCTGCTTACCGTTCATTCGCGGTTGGATACTCTGAAATTTGATCAGACGGCTTCCTCGGCGTCGCCTGCTTCGACTTCCATCTTTTTGATTGCAGGAGGCTTGGGATGGAGGTTTGGACTTTCCGGAAAATTGGATATCCTGATTTCACGGGAGTCTTTGGGATTCCGATATCCGGCACTTCAGGAGGTGGATCTCCTGGATATTCGTCTGAAATCGAGCGATACGGAGGGGAGAGACACCCTTGACAGGATATACTAAAAAGTATCTATTATTATCGTGCAAGCGAAACTCTTTAAGAACGGCCAGAGTCAGGCGGTGAGGCTGCCGAAGAAATTCCGGTTTGATGGGAAAGCCGTTTTGATCCAGAAGATTGGCGATTCGGTGGTTTTGAGTCCGCTTCAGGACAGCTGGGACTCTTTCTTCGAGGCGGCTGCGGATTTTTCCCCGGACTTTATGGTGGAGCGCGAACAGGGTGTGCAGCCGGATCGGGAGGGACTTTGAAAACCCTGCTCGATACGAACATCTGCATCTATATCATTAACCGCCGCCCGGTTCATGTGATCGAGCGGTTCAAGCAATACAAGCCGGGCGATATCGGGGTGACAGCGATCACCGTGGCGGAACTCCATTTCGGCGTATCGAAAAGCAGCCAGCCCGAGCGCAATCGCAACGCCCTCATCCGTTTTCTCGCGCCACTCGAAATCACGCCGTTCACAGCCGAATCGGCGGAGCACTACGGGCAGATCAAAGCGCGGCTGCGTTCGCTTGGGACAATGATCGGGGAGCTCGATTGCCTGATCGCGGCGCAGGCGCTCGCGCTGAAACTCCCGCTGGTCACGAACAATTCCTCGGAGTTCGAGCGTGTCCCGGAGCTGCAACTGGAAAACTGGGCGGAGCCTTCGTAACCCTCAATACCCGCCCGAGGCTTCGCTGAAGGTATAGGGTGCCTGGTAGTTGCCGGTTTCCTCTTTCACTAACTGGCGGAGGAGGTCGTTGAGGACAGAGGAGGCGCCGAAGCGGTAGCGGGTGTTGTTGAGCCAGTTGTCGCCGAGGGTTTCTTTGACGGCGACGAGGAAGGTGAGCGCCTGTTTCGCGGTGCGAATGCCGCCGGCGGGTTTCATGGCGATCTCTGTTCCGGTTTCGAAATAGAAATCGCGGATGGCTTCGAGCATGACCTGGTTGTTGCCGAGGGTGGCGTTGTTCGTGGTTTTTCCGGTGGAGGTCTTGATGAAATCGCCGGGACGGAGGACTTCCATGGCGAGGAAAGAGGCGGCGCGGATGTTGTCGTATGTCTGGAGCTCGCCGGTCTCGAGGATGACTTTTAAAGTCGCCTCGCCGCAGGCATCGCGGACAGCGGCGATCTCGTCCTGCACCTGCCGGGTTTCCCCGGCGAGGAACGCGCCCCGGGTGATGACCATGTCGATTTCATCGGCTCCGTCCTTCACGGCGGATTTCACTTCCTCCAGGCGAGTTTTGAGCGGTGCTTGGCCGGACGGGAAAGCGGTGGCGACCGAGGCGATGCGCACGGGCGTGCCTTTCACAATCTTCGCAGCGTGTTTCACCATCGCCGGATAAACGCATACGGCGGCGACGGTCGGGACATCGAGGTCGTCGTGGGGGCGAAGCGCCTTGTGGCAGAGAGATTCGACTTTCCCGCGGGTGTCATTGCCCTCAAGGGTGGTGAGATCGACCATGTTGACGGCCATTTTCAAGCCGAAGACCTTGGATGATTTTTTGATACTACGGGTTCCGTATTTCGCCACTCGCTCCTCGATGCCGACGCGATCCACTTTACCGACGCGTTCGATCAACTCGTTGAGCCCTCGCACTTTCATGACACCCATGAGCCAAGCATTCGTGGAAAACGCCGTTCTGCCAAGATTCAAGTGGGTGTGATTTTTATCGGTGCATTTGCCTGACGCAGCCCAAGCCATTCAATCATGGTAGGGATGATCCGGCTCGGTCAGCCCTGATTAAAAACGGGAGCGCCGTATCCCCTGAAAGGGAGTGAACCCATGGCAAGACACCGCATTTCCCCGAGATCTCACTTCCGTGTGGGTGAGGCGGGCTGCCAGATTTTTGAAGTGGGCTGACCGAGCCGGATCAGCCCTACCGGGTGAAACACCGATAAAAATCACACGCGATTCAAGTTCACATCCGGAGCGCTCCTGCCAGACTCCGAAGCGAAGCCATGTCACCCGCAAAAGCCCTGAAATGGATCGTCGCCCTTGCCGCAATGGCGGCCTTGATAGGCTCGGCGGCGGCGCTTTTCCTGTGGGGGCTCGATGCGGCGACCCGCCAGCGCTTCGCCACCCCGTGGCTGATTTACCTCCTGCCTTTCGCCGGGATCGCGATGGGCTTCTACTACCGCCATTTCGGCAAGACTGTGAGCTCGGGAAACCATGCGATCCTAGGGAACGTCCATAAAGACAAGAGGACGGTTCCGCTCGCCCTTGCGCCCAGCATCCTGATCGCGACGGTGACAACCCACCTTTTCGGCGGCTCCGCAGGGCGCGAGGGAACCGCCGTGCAGATGGGCGCGGCGATCGGCTCAAGCATTGGAAAATACGTGGCGAAAACCCGCGAGGCGATGAACCTGCTAATGTTCTGTGGTATCGCGGCGGGCTTCGGTGCGGTGTTCGGCACGCCCTTCGCCGGGGCGGTCTTCGCGCTGGAGTTCACCAGCCACCGCATCATTTCCCGGAAGCTCATCCCCTGCCTACTGATCGCCCTGGCGGCGGATCAGGCCTGCCTTGCATGGGGCATCGTCCACACTCCGTATCCGCAAATCGGCTTGGAAAACGCCCTCACCGGCCTACTCCCAATCGCTTGGAAACTCGCAGTTGCGGTGGCGGTCTTCGCTCTCGCCACCCGCTTCTTCGTCTCGGCATCCCATTTCACCGCAAGCAAATTCCGTGAGTGGTTCCCCCACGAGGCCCTCCGAGCAGGGGTTGGCGGAGTGATTGTTGTGGGCTTGTTCATGCTCGCGGGAACGGGGGATTACCTCGGTCTCGGGGTGCTAGCGGAGCACAAGGATTCGCTCACCCTGCCCCGCTTCCTGTCCCCTTCCATGGAAGCGCCTGCAAGCGCATGGCTCTGGAAACTCGCCTTCACGGTCGTCACACTCAGCGCCGGCTTCAAGGGCGGCGAGGTCACTCCGCTGTTCTTCATCGGCGCGGCGCTGGGGAACTCACTTGCGTGGTTTCTCAACGCCCCCGTGGATCTGTTCGCGGGGCTCGGTATGATCGCGTTCTTCGCAGCCGCAACGAAAACTCCCTACGCCTCCATCATGATGGGAATCGAACTTCTGGGATGGCAGATGAGCTTACCCCTGGTTGCCTGCACGCTGATCGCCACGAGACTCAGTGGCTCAAAATCCGTCTATCCGAACGTCGAGGATTTGTGAAGCCGGGGGAATCCCCGCCCGAGCGGCGTTGACCCGGCCGCAATCGTCTGGTAGTGTGAGCCATGCCTTTAACATCGATAGCCGCGCATTATGATGGCCACCAGGTTCTCCTCGACGAACAGGTGACAATCCGGCCGCACACACGCTTGCTTGTGACGATCTTGGCGGACACCGACCCCGATCGGGAGGACTTCCTCGCCTTGGCTGCTACGGCTTTCGCGGATTCGTACGGCGAAGATGAAGTGGAATACACCGAAGCGGATCTGAATCCATGAATCCGGGCGATGTGATCCTTGCCCGCCTGCAGCAATCCGACACCCGCATCAAGACCCGGCCCGCGATCGTTCTCACTGCTTTTCCGCCTTTCGATGATCTGCTAATTTCAGGTGTCAGCTCCAAGCTACGCCACGAAGTGTTGGGATTCGATGAAGCGCTCCGCGGGACGGATTCCGATTTCGGGCGAAGCGGGCTGAAGGTCGATTCGTTGATCCGGCTTGGCATGATCACCACAATCCCGGCAAGGGCGGTGGTTGGGAAACTCGGTTCGATATCCCATGAACGCATTGTGCGCCTTCGCAATAACCTTGCCGGCCGTATCAAGGCGGATTCGGGTTCCGGTTCCGGGGAGTGATTCCCTCCCCGGTCCCACGCCCCCCCTGCTGACGGTTTAGCTCCGTCCATATCCGGAACACCTTCAATGCCCGGTTTCGGCTCTCGGCTCCGTCATTTTCCAAAGACGGGGACCAAGGGTGACGCAGGCCACGATCAGTCCGGTAGCCAATCCGCACCAAACGCCGACCGCTTCGAATTCAAATTTCATGGAAAACACCAGAGCCACCGGCAGCCCGACGATCCAGTAAGCGAAAAAGCCCATCATGGCGGGCACCCTGGTATCGTGCAGCGCGCGGAGCATCGCCACCGAACCGACCTGAAGGCTATCGAATAACTGGAACACGCCCACCACCACGAGAATCTTCGCAGCCAGCGCGATCACCGGCAGCTCGTCAATGAAGAGCGAGGAAACCCAAGTGCCGCAGAGCAGAAAGAACAGCGCACCAACAGCCGCCCATCCCGTCCCAAGCCACCACCCGGAAACGACGATCTTACGCAGCCTTTGATGTTGGCCGGCACCGTTTGCGGAGCCGATGCGAACACTCAGTGCCATGGAAAGCCCCAGCGGAACCATGAACGCCGTCGCCGCACACATCAGCGCGACCTGATGGGCGGCCATCGCCGTCTGCCCGAAGCGACCCATCATCAGCCCGGCTGCGGAGAATGCCGAGACCTCGCAGATCATCTGCAAGCTTGCGGGGAAACCGATGCTGAGGAAGCGCCGGATCTCGGAAAGCACCGGCCGCTTGAACCAATGGTAGGGCGTCCATTCCCTCATCCCTTTTCCCCGGTAGAGCCAAATGAACATCCCGACAAGGATCGCCGTTCGCGAGATGAAGGTGGCCCAAGCCGCGCCCTCCAGACCCATTGCCGGGCAACCGAGTTTGCCGAAAATCATCACCCAGTTCAGGAACACGTTGAGCACCACTCCCCAGAGGAAAATCCAGAACGGCGGCCACGGTCGGTCGAGCGCATCGGCATGGTTTTTCAGCGCCATGGACATCAATCCGGGAACCATCGATGCCATGATGATTCGGAAATATCCACCCGTTTGCTCCTCGACCAGCTGTGGTTGGCCGAAGATTCCGAGATTCAGCGAGAGCAGCGACATCAGGGTCAGCAGTATCAAACCCAGTACGGTGGCAACATACATCCCGTGGCGGCAGCTCGCCCGACCCGCGGCCTCGTCGCCCGCCCCCTTCGCACCGGAAGTAAAAACGGATATCGAGGTCAGCACGCCGATTCCGAACACGAAGGGCACGTAGAAAAGCGAGTTCGCAAAGGTCAGGACCGCCATCTCCGTCACGCCGAGACGGCCTACCATCATGGTGTCCGCCACCCCGAGCAGCATTTGGCTGACCTGCCCGATTACCAACGGAAAAGCCAGCTTCAGGGTCAGGCGTGATTCATACAGGAGCGACATGCCGCCATGCCTTTAGCCTCACCGCCGAGTATTGTCACCCGTTATGACGAGATCTGTCCCGTATCAACGGGTCGCTTTCGGTTTCGAATCCCCCTCCAGACCGCCCTCAAGCTTCCAAAGCTTGTCCGGATGATCACGACCGCGATGGCGAGGATGACCACGAATACGAAAAAAGTAGCAACCGGAGCCAGTGCGGTCAGAGTCAGCCCTCCCAGCACCAGTCCGTCCTCGGCGACACTGGCCACGCTGTTGGAAACCGGTTCCGGAGACATATTGACCAGCAAACGGGTGCCTGCCTTCGCCCCGTGCATGGTCAGCGAGGCGCCGCCGGAAAGCAGTCCGCCAATGGCCAGAAGCTTCGGATCCATCTCACCGAGCGCCGCCATCCCGAGCAAGACCCCTCCCGCTGGCCTGAGGATCGTGTGCACCGCATCCCAGCCGCTGTCCAGCCACGGCACTTTGTCGGCGAAAAACTCCACCACCATCAGAACACCCGCGACCGCCAGTACCCACTCATTACCTAGCACGGCCAAGCCTTCATGCGCCGCCGCAAGGTCGATCCAGTTGAAGCGTATCGCCAGCCCGGCGACGAACGTGGTCAGGTAGAGATTGATACCCGCCAGCGAGGCGAGACCGAGCGCCGCACCCAGATGTTCGAAAATTTCCACCCCATACCGATAGCACACCGGAACCGGGTGCCAAACGAATTCATCGGCGCACTAGGCCTGGGCGATGCCGACCTCACTTCGGATCGGGCACAAATCAACCTGGAATCCGCAGTCGGAATCGAAATTTTCACCGCAGAGCCGCAAAGGTCGCAGAGGAGCGAAGAGCCGGGCTTGTGTTTGGGAGTTGGGACTCGAAAATAAAGCAAAGCTTGCCCAGCCGTGTACTAGGCGACCTCGACTTTCGACTCGCCGCTTACGGCCAGCTCTTCACCCTCCTCGAGCTTGCGGAAATGGATCTGGCCGACCCTGCGACCATCCGTGCTGGTCACCTTCGCCTCATATTCGAGAATTTTCAGCGTCTCGCCGACTTCCGGGAAACGCTCAAGCTGCTGTGTGAAGTAGCCGCCGACGGTGGTGACCTCTCCACTTTCAAGGGATAGGTCTTCCACATGCCCCTCGAGATCGTTGAGTGTCATCGATCCCTCCACCACGAATTCCGCGTCATTCACACGCATGAACGAGGAATGCTCGTTGTCGAACTCGTCCTGGATATCGCCGACGAGTTCCTCCATCACGTTGTCGAGGAAGACGATCCCAACCGGCGTACCGAACTCATCCACAGCCATCGCAAGGTGGGCGTGTTCCTTGAGGAAAAATTTCAGCAGAGTATCCAGCGGCATGGTGTCTGGTACCATTTTTAGCTCACGCTTGATCCGTATAAGATCGGGGTCCGGATCGCTCATCAGCTTGAACAAATCCTTGATGTGGATCAGTCCGATAGCGTGGTCGAGGTGCCCCTTCACCAGCGGGAAACGCGTGTGCTTGCTGCGAATCGCGATATCGAGGGTCTTCTCGAACGGCTCATCGGCGTCGAGAATGATCACCTCATTACGCGGAGTCATCACGTCGCGAACCCAAAGCTCGTTGAGCTCCAGCGCGTTGATCAAGATCTCGCGCTCGGTGTCGGTCACCTCCTTGAATTTCCCGGAATGCGTCACCAGAATCGCAAGCTCCTCCGCTGAGTGGACATGCTCGCCTTCGCTGATCGGATCGATGCGGAAAATCGTTTTCAGGAGCCAGTTCGCGGTTCCCTGGAAGAAACGGATGACCAGAAAAAACGTCTTGTAGAATAGGTGCAGCGGACCAACCAGAAGCATCGTCGTCCCAAGCGAGCGGCGGATCGCGATCGACTTCGGCAGCAGCTCGCCGACGACCACGTGCAGGAAGGTGAAGGAAGCGATCGCCAGAACGAACGAAATCAGCGAAACCGGTCTGAAATTGACCCCGATCATCGTCGTACTTTCGGGCATACCCGCCATGAACAGCAAAGGGGAAATCATCGCCTCGACAAACGGTTCTCCCAAGAAACCAAGCGCGAGTGAAGCGATCGTGATTCCCAGCTGGTTCGCCGAGAGATACCCGTCGAGATTTTTCACCACGTGCAGTGCCCTGGCCGTATCCGTCCCGGTTTCCTTGCCGTGGCTCTCCAACTGGCTCGGCCGTACCTTCACGATCGCGAACTCGGATGCCACGAAAAACGCGTTCAGCAATAAGAAGAAAACGATCCCGAAGAGATAAAGAAAGGCCTCCCCGGCGCTGGGGAAATCATGCGACGCTGCCGCATTGGCGATCAGCGTGGAGATGGAGAAAAGCTCGCTCATCGGTTGGTCAAAGCTTTTCGTAAACCCCTTGATCCCGTTTCTCCAAGACGGTGAAACCCGCCTTCTTCGCGTCCGTCACCGACATCGGTTTCGTTACGCGGGGGGTGTTGACCTGTGAAATCACTTTCTTCACAGGCTTCTTGCAAATGAGGCATTTCACGAGCGCCTCTCGATCTGCAGGGCGCCTCAACTCGAACCCACGCCTACAGACCCTGCACGATCGCTCGGGATCGTCGGGAGCTTCTGATACGTATTCGTAGATGGGCATGTGATGGACGCAGGATCGGGTAGTTTCCGTCCCGCGTCAGGATCGAACGACCTAAAAAGGCCGACGACCGGCTGTTACCAGCTCGATTTCGTCACACCCGGAAGAAGTCCTGCGGATGCATATTCGCGGAACGTGATACGGGAGAGACGGAAACGGCGCAGGAAGGCACGGCGGCGGCCGGTGATCTCGCAGCGATTGACGAGACGGGTAGGGCTGGCGTCGCGGGGAAGCATCGAAAGACCGACGTAGTCCTTCTCTGCCTTCAGCTTGTGCCTCAGGTCTGCATACTTTTCAACGGTCTTTGCCTTGCGCTTGTTACGTGCGATCCAACTTTTCTTAGCCATAATTCGGGGCGCGGTAGATACCCTATCCACCTCCTTTTGCAAGACCAAACTTGCCATTTTCCCCAAAAACCTCCCCGATCAGGTAATTCCGCAGTCAGATCGTTTTTTACAGTGCCTTTACGGACAAGGGATTGTAACGAGATTATCAAGGTGGTGCCATGAAAATACCAGCATACCTCGCCCTAGCGGCAATTACCACATTTACGGCGTTCAGCGTCGCGAAACCTGCCCCCGACCCACGTGTCCCGGAAAAACCCCAGGTTGACCCGCCTGTCGTCGACGGACAGGACAAGAACCGGATCCAGATCGCCATCTTGCTCGATACCTCGAACAGCATGGACGGCTTGATCGATCAGGCGAAAACCCAGCTTTGGAAGATCGTCAACACCTTCATCGACGCAAAACGGGACGGCAAGGCACCGTTCGTCGAGGTCGCCCTGTATGAATACGGCAACAACAGCAACGCCGTCGGAAACGACTGGATCCGTCTTGTTAGCCCGATGACGCGGGATCTCGACTCCCTGAGCAAGGAACTGTTCGCGCTCAAGACGAACGGCGGCGAGGAATACTGCGGCGCGGTCATCCAGCGTGCCCTCGGCGATCTCGGTTGGGACGAGCGTGAAAGCACTTACAAGGTCGTTTTCATCGCCGGCAACGAGCCTTTCACGCAGGGACGGGTCGACGCGCGCGCCGCCTGCAAGGAGGCGCTCACCAAGAACATCATCGTGAACACCATCCATTGCGGCAGCCGCCAGGAAGGGATAGACGGTATATGGCACGAAGGAGCCGCCCTTGCCGGTGGAGAATATCTCGTCATCGACCAGGACAAGGTGGTCGCACACGTGGATGCACCACAGGATAAAAAGATCGCCGAGCTGAGTCAGAAACTGAACAGAACCTACCTCGGCTACGGCAAGCGCCGCCGGGAGGCAGCCGCCAATCAGCGGCTTGCCGATGAAGACGCCACGAAAAATGCGAAGGCCGGTGCGGAAGTCCAACGCGCGGTTAGCAAGGCCAGCGGAAACTACTCGAACGCAGGCTGGGATCTCGTCGATGCCCTGCGGGAGAAGAAAATCAATCCTGCGAAGCTGGACGCGAATGAGCTTCCCGAGGAAATGCGAGATCTCGCTCCCGCCGCCCGAAAAGACTACATCCAGAAGGCCGCAGCCAGCCGCGCCAAGATCCAGGAAGAAATCAAGCAACTGAACGAGGAGCGTGAGAAATTCGTCGCCGGCAAACTCAAGGATAGTGCCGAAGGCGGAGGAAAGACGCTCGACCAGGCGATGATCGAAGCGACCCGCAAGCAGGCTGAATCGCTCGGATACAAGTTCGAGAAATAAGCCAATCCATGGCAATCCATGGCAATCCGGGGAACGTGTCCTTGCGGCGCGTTCCCCGAACTGCTTCCCTCAACAAAAGCATGATAGCCTCTCCCACTATTCTTGTCATCGAAGACGATTCCGCCGTCCGCACTGGCATCCTAGATACGCTGGAATACGGCGGTTACCGCACCCTGGAGGCCGCGGACGGCCACGAAGGCATGAAACTCGCGCTGCAGGCGACCTACCGCCTTCTCCTGCTCGACATCGTCATGCCCGGACCATCGGGTTTTGAGATCCTCGCAGCACTGAAAAAGGCACGGCCGGGACAGGCGGTCATCATGCTTTCCGCACGCGGAGAGGAACAGGATCGTGTCCGTGGCCTGGTCAACGGGGCCGACGACTATGTGGTCAAACCTTTCAGTATGAAGGAACTGCTCGCCCGTGTCGATGCCGTCCTGCGCCGCACCCACGAACGCCACACCCCAACCGCCAATCATTCCATCCTCGGTGCAACCATCAACCTCAACGAAAGCCGGATCTACTTTCCGGATGGAGAAACGACCGATCTCAGCGAAAAGGAAAGCTCACTACTGCGCTACCTCATTGAGGCGGGAGGACGCACCATAACCCGGGCGGAAATCCTGAGGCATGTCTGGAATCTCGATCCCGAAAGGATCGAGACCCGCACCATTGATATGCACATGGCCCACCTCCGCGCGAAGCTCGGCGAAAAAATCGCCGCCTGCATCGTCACCGAGCGTGGCAAGGGCTACCGCTTCGATATCCCCGAATCATCACCATGAGAAACCGTAACTGTTGGGTCTGGATCGCCTTCGCCTGCTGCGCCTGCCTCGTCGTCGGCGCAATGCTCTGGCTGACCCGCAGCGTCATCAAAACGGAAAACGACCGAGCACTCGCAGAGATTCGGGCGGAGTTGCAGGAGCGCGTTCGTCTCTCGCTGTGGAGGATGGACTCGCTCGGCGCATCCATCCTGCTGGAGGAAAACTCCATCCCTCCGCAGCTTTTTCTGCAAGGAACCAAGACTTCACTGCCAGTTACCGTGCGCTTCGAAACGCCCGACGGAGCCGCCTGCCGGGGCTGGGGCGAGCAGGATGCGCTGGACAATATCGAGCGCCTGCTTCCGGAACTAATCACCGATTTCAAGACTTCCCAGCGGAGAGATGAGACGGAGGAGAAGAAAGACAAGCTCGAGGTGGCCGAACCGGCCGAGGAAATCACCTACCAACAACTCCAGAGCAAGATCCGTGGGGGTGGCTGGAAGGCGCAGGCCTCCGCGAACATCGTCGAAAAGGCAAACCGCGACCGCTTGCTCGGGAACAACTACTCCAAAACCCCATCGAGCTATGCGGTTGAACCCATGCCAGCAAAACCCAAGGAATCGCCTTTGGCCGATGAAGATTCCGCACAGATCTCGCAGGTCACATCCAGCGCCAACGAAATCTCGAACCCGACCGACAACTTCATCGCCACGTGGTTCGACGGATCGCTCTACCTGATCCGCCACGGAATGAATATCAGGTCTTTCGCCCAAGGCACGCTCGTAGAGGAGGCGTCACTTCGTAACCTCCTCCTGGCCGAAGCTACCCAGCTACTTCCGGAAGCCGGACTCATCCCGGCGACAAATGGTGCCGACGACTCGTTCATCCTCGCGTCATTCCCCTTCAAGCTTTCCCCGGGGAATCTGAGGACGACACCCGAGGACAGCATCCCCCGCACGATCTCGATCTCCCTTCTCGTCGGATGGTTCGCGGCGATGGTCGCCTTGCTCGCTGCCTACCTCCTCATCGCGAACGTCATGAAACTCAGTGAACGCCGCGCATCATTCGTTTCCGCAGTCACCCACGAACTGCGGACGCCGTTGACCACCTTCCGACTCTACTCCGAGATGCTCAGCACCGGCGCAGTCCGGGAGGAAAAACGAGCGATGTATCTGAACGTCCTCTCGCGGGAAGCTGACAGGCTATCTCACCTCGTCGAGAATGTCCTCGCATTCTCGAAGATCGAGCGCGGCAGCGCGCGCAGCGAGGTGTCCGAGACGGAGCTGAACGGCTTACTGGAATCTTTTGTCGAGCGGTTTTCCTCGCGGCTCGACTCCGCCGGGTTGAGCCTCGATTTCCACCCTGCGGAACCGGTCAAGCTGAAGCTCGACTCATCCGCCCTCGAGCACATCCTTTTCAACCTCATCGACAACGCTGCGAAATACGCATCCTCCTCGGAGCCTGCTGTCGTTTCCATGGACTCCTCGGTGAGCAAGGGCGATGTCACGATCAGCATCTCGGACCACGGCCCCGGCATCTCAGGCGCGGAATGCCGCCGGGTCTTCCGCCCGTTCCACAAGTCCGCAAAGCAGGCGGCGGAGACAAAACCGGGGGTCGGCCTCGGGCTCTCCCTCTCGAAGCGTCTCGCCCGCTCCATGGGCGGATCCCTCGCTTGCCAGGCACGAGCCGACGGCACGCCGGGCGCCGTTTTCACACTGAAACTGCCCCGGCACTAATTGCGGAGCGCACGACTCCAGTCGCGCAGCCCGCTTCTCCGATCGACCGCCTGCGCGACTGGAGTCGTGCGCTCCTAAATCCGTTTCCTCGAAAAAATTTCCTCCCAGCATCGATCATTCGATGGTACTTCGTTTCCGATGAAATTCCCATCGCTCCTGTTCGCTTCGCTGCTTACGGCCTCTGCGGCCGATACGGTGCCAGCCGATACGCAGGAAGCCGCCTACCCCGCCCTCGAACGCTTCGTCGAGGTGCTTGAGACAGTCCGCGCCCGCCACCCGGATCTCGACAAGCTCACCTACGACCGCCTTATTAACCAGGCGCTCGACGGGATGCTTTCCAGCCTCGATGCGCACTCCTCCTTCATCCATCCGGAAATGCAGAAAATGGTGAGCAAGGAGGGAATACTCGACAACGAGATCAGCTCCCTCGGCATGAGTATCGGAAAGGACTCCGGAAAAACCTTCATCTCCGCCGTGGCAGGATCCGGCTCGGCGCAGGAGGCGGGGCTCGTGCCCCGCACCACAATCCTGAGGATCAACGGAGCTGAGCCCGGCGAATCGGATCTCGCGAAAATCCTGGAACGTTTCCGCGGCCGGCCAGGCGACAAGCTCAAGCTGGCCCTCCGCAACCCCGAGCGTCCCGGCGAAATCGAGGTGGAGCTCACCCATCGCTATGTCGAGGAGCGCTCGCTCGTCGAAGCCGCCCCCCTCCCCTCCGATCCGTCCGTTGGCTACGTCCGGCTCGCCTCCTTCGGCGCAAATTGCGCACGTGAAATCGAAGCAGCTCTCGATGAGCTCGAGGACAAGGGCATGAAATTGCTCATTCTCGACCTCCGCAAAAACGGCGGCGGCGATCTCCACCAGACAGTCAAAATTCTCGGCATGTTCGTCGCGCCTGGCACATCCGTCGTTTCCGTCCGGGAAAGAGGCAAACCGGAGGAGTTCCTTAAAACACCCGCCCGCCAGCGCCGCAAACGCGAATATCCCATCGCCGTCCTCATCGACCGGAATTCCGCCTCCGCCTCCGAGCTCACCGCAGGCTCGCTTCACGACCTCAAGCGCGCGACGGTCATCGGCGAGAAAAGCTACGGCAAGGGCAGCGTGCAGAACATCGTCCCCATGGGCAACGGCACCGCCCTACGCCTGACGATTGCCACCTACCACACCCCTTCGGGAAGCACCCCTCACCTCAAGGGCATCGAGCCTGACATCCAAATTAAATTCGCCGATACGGATCGTAAATTCTTCGACCAGGCGGGCCATCCGGATTCCCTGGCACCCGCCGCGAAGGCGGCGCTGGAGGCATGGACCGATCCAGCCATCAAGGCCGCGGTCAAGGCTTTCGATAAATAGCACTTTAACCGCTGATGAACATCATCACGAGATTCGCCCCCAGTCCCACAGGAGATCTCCATCTCGGGCATATCCTCGCTGCGAAGGTGGCAAGGGATCTTGCGAGGAGCTCACCGGATGGGATTTTCCTGCTCCGTCATGAAGACATCGATGGAGGCCGCGTGAAGGAAGAATGCTACCACCGCATCGAGAAAGATCTGGTATGGCTGGGACTCGGCTGGGATGGCAACGCACTGCGCCAAAGCTCAAGGCTGGATGCATATGGCGAAGCCCTGCAGCAGATCCGAGATCTAGAACTCGCCTATCCATGCTTCTGCACACGCAAGGAGATCCAGACAGAAACGGAACGGATACTCGGTGCCCCCCATGGCGATGCGGCACCGCTTTATCCCGGCACCTGCCGAAACCTGGATAAGCTCGAAACCGCAGCTCGGATCGCAGCCGGTGAACCTCATTCATGGCGGTTCGACTCCGCAAAAGCGGCGAACTTCCACGGTGAACTGACATTCAGCGACCTGAGTTTCGGCACCTCGCGGGTCGATATACTGGCGAACGGAGACGTGGTTCTTGCAAGAAAAGACATCGGGACATCCTATCACCTTGCGGTGGTAGTTGACGACGATTTCCAGCAAGTCACCCATGTCACGAGAGGCGAAGACCTGCTCGGTGCCACACACGTCCAGAGGCAGCTCCAGGCCATTCTCGGATACCGAGAGCCCACTTATTTGCACCACGGCCTCGTCCGCGATGAAAAAGGAATTCGGCTCGCGAAACGCGATGCCGCCAGATCCATCGAGAGCCTTCGTGAAAGCGGACACTCCGCCGCAGAGATACTTGAAATGGCGGAAGAGTCGGTCAGCTGACCGCAACTCTCAGTAATTTCCACTTCGCCACCATCCGCATCATGGAAGGTTCGGTGGTCAACGTTTCCACCTCATCGAGATCCACCCAGCGGAGGTCATGGGACTCATCGCTCACAATGTAGTCGAGCGAACCGTTCGCGCGCAGCACGTAGCGGACGTCGTAGTGCAAGTGCTCGGGCTCATCTTTCCTCGCTGGGATCGGGTGGATGTCGATATCGAATATGCCCGGCCCAATGTGGCTAAAACCGGCCAGACCGGATTCCTCCTCCGCCTCTTTCATGGCGACCGAAAGGACATCCGGATCACCGTCCGCGTGGCCACCGAGCTGGAGCCAGCGGTTCAGTTTGCGGTGGTGAGTAAGGAGAACTTGAGAGCCATCCGTATCCACGGCCCATGCAGAGCCGGTGATGTGGCCGACCGCAAGCTTGCGGCAGAAACAGTCCGTTTCGGATTCAACAAAAGCTATGAACGCCGATATTGTCTCGGCTTCCTCCGTATGGCGGAGGGCATATTCCCTGAGCTGATCGATGAAAGGCTGGCGGTGCATGGCCGGAACCTTGCCGGGAAGCTCCGGAAAGGCAAGGCCGCGGTAGGCTTTCAGAAACACGACGCAAAACCAACTTGAAAGGCCTTACGCGGCGATCCAGTATCCGCGTGATGATCAATTTTCGCCGATGGATTTCCAAAAACCTACTGGTTTTTCTGCTGATGGCACTCGTTCCCATGGCATATGGCCGCTCGCCGAACATCATATTCATTCTCGCCGATGACATGGGCTACGGCGATGCCGCTTACGCAGGAGGGAAGATCGCCACCCCCCATCTCGACCGGTTAGCGAAAGAGGGTATGCAGTTCAGCGACGCACACACTTCCTCGGCGGTTTGCACCCCCACCCGCTACGGGATTTTGACCGGTCGCTACAACTGGCGCTCACCCCTGAAAAAGAGTGTACTCTGGGGACTGAGTGAGCCGCTCATTCCAACATCCCACCTAACCGTTGCAAGCATGTTGCACGAGGCCGGATACACGAGCTCAGTGATCGGAAAATGGCACCTCGGCCTGGGCTGGAAAAAATTGGACAAGCCACGCAAGGCCAGCGAAGGCCCAACCAAGGGGCCGGGCTGGGAGATCGACTACACGGCAAAAGTTAGTGGTGGCCCGCTCGCATTGGGATTCACCGAAAATTTCCTTTTTCCGGCGTCCCTCGACATGCCGCCTTATTTGTATTTGAGGAATGACCAGCCGCTGGGAGTGCCGACCGTGACGAAAGCGTTCAAGCAGCCGAACCGTCCGGGCCCCGCGACGGCGGATTTCGAGGCGGTCAATGTGCTTCCAGATTTTGCGAGGGAGGCTCGAGAGTTCATCGCGCGCGAAACGACGAACAAGGACAAGCCATTCTTCCTCTACCTTCCTCTGACCAGCCCGCACACACCGTTGGTGCCCTCCGAGGGATGGCAGGGTAAATCCGGCATGGGGGACTACGCGGATTTCATGATGGAAACCGATTGGGTCGTCGGCGAAGTGCTCTCGGAACTTGATGCGCGCGGCGTTACGGATGAGACGCTACTAATTTTCGCATCAGACAACGGCTGTTCGCCAATGGCAGATATTCCCGATTTGGCAAAAAAGGGGCATAAGGTCAACGGCCCACTGCGTGGCCACAAGGCGGATATCTTCGAGGGCGGTCACCGCATTCCTTTCCTCGTCCGCTGGCCTGGCAAGGTGAAAGCCGGCAGCGAATGTGCTGAGACTGTTTGCACCACCGATTTCTTTGCGACTGCGGCAGAGCTTGCGGGTGAGGAAATTCCGGAAACGGCTGCGGAAGACAGCTTCTCGCTTGTGCCGCTTCTCGAAAGAAAGGAAGGCTTCGGCAGGTCATACACGATACACCATTCGATCAACGGTTCCTTCGCCATCCGGCAGGGAAAGTGGAAACTGAACCTCTGTCCCGGATCGGGCGGATGGTCGGGGCCGAAACCGGGAAAGGCGACCAAAGGGCTTTATCCAGTGCAGCTGTATGATCTGGAAGCGGATCTCGGTGAGCAGAATAACCTCGCCGAGAAAGAGCCTGAACACGTGAAAGCGATGGCGGATCTGCTGGCCAATGCAATCCGTGACGGCCGCACCACACCGGGCGCGAAACAGGACAACGACGGCTGGCCCGGGACGACTCCGGCCGCTGTGCTCGAGTTACTGCCGCAGCTGAAGCCCTGATCGATAAGCTCCAATTTTTGGAGCAAACAGCATAAAAATCCAATATCACTTCTACCCGTCCTCGGATTCGGATTCGCCTCAACTCTCTGTTCAGGCTTTGCGAAAACTCAGAAACTGGATTTACCGGGCGCCTGGGCGGAGATCCTAAAAACCGAAATGATTTTTTTACAGAAGGAAGCAAAGTTCGCAAAGGTTCAATCACTTGAGCACTTCAAAGATATTTTTTATCATTCACCCAAAAGATTAAGTATCTGATTTCCATAACTCAATCAGGCTTTGTGAACTTCGCGTCCTTCTTTCGATTCCGTTTTCCTCTTTCGGGCATTCAACGCATCGCCGCGAAGCGCTTGCGCAACAGATCCTTACCGGAAAGATCGGGAGACTTTGCCTGCTCGTCGTTCACCCACGCCCACTCGAGTTCGTTCTTGGTCGGCAGCTTCGTCTCGTAATACACACCGAATTTACCGGGAGATGTGTCTTCAGCGAGTTTCAGCGCCTCGGAAGTGGAGGTCAGATCCTGGGTCGTTTCATCAACGAGATCAAAGGCTCCGCCCTTCCTAGGGTTCCCGGAATCGAACGCCCCGGGGTAGAACATCGTGCATTCGGACAGCGTCTCCACCACGGCGAATCCCGGATGCAGAATGGCACGCTCGAACATCTCGTTCATGTGCTTGACCTGCGCCGCATGGGTGCGCGCGACAAAAGTCGCACCGGTGGCGACAAGCTGGGTCATGGGGTTGATCGGGCGGTCGATTGCGCCGCGCGGGTCGGTCTTCGATTTCCTGCCGATCGGGGTCGTCGGCGAGGTCTGGTTCTTGGTGAGGCCGTAGACGTAGTTGTCCATAATCACATAGGACAGGTTCACGTTTTTCCGTGCCGCATGGGTCAGATGATTTCCGCCTATCGAATAGCCATCGCCATCGCCGCCGAAAACGAAGACGTGGAGATCCGGCCGGGATAGTGAAATCCCGGTGGCAAGCGGCAGCGCCCTGCCATGAATGAAGTGAATGCCGTGGGTGTTCACAAAATAAGGAAAGCGAGATGAGCAGCCGATACCCGCGACACAGACAATTTTTTCATGCGGGATCTGGAGCTTCTGTATGACATTGAAAAACGACGCTAGGACGGCGAAGTCCCCGCATGCGGGGCACCACGTGGGGTGGTCCGCTTTGAGTATTTTCTTCGTGAGCTTTTCGGCAGTTGGATTTGCTGACATGGGAATGAGTTTTCGGGGTTCAGAGGGAAAGGGTTTTCAATGCACCATCGACAATCTCCTTCACGCGGAAGGTGATGCACTGGATCTTGTTGAGTGATTGGATGTTCGGGTTGCAGGTCACGGAACGCAGCAAGGTTGCAAGCTGCCCGTTTCCGTAAATGCCGGGATCGTTCATTTCTGGAATGAGCACGTGCGTGAAGCGGTGAAAAATATCACCAAGGCCGTTGCGGAGTGGATGAATGTGCCGCAGGTGGAGCGAGCCGACCTTGTGCCCGGCGGCGCGAAGCTGCTCGGTCGCCTCCTTGATTGGCCCGTAAGTGGAACCCCAGCCGACAAACAGCAGGTCTCCCTGCTCATCTCCGAAGAAGTCCGGCGAGGGCAGCGAGTTTGCGAGTTTGATGAGCTTCTCACGCCGCTTGCCTGACATCGCCTCGTGGTTGAGAGGGTTCGAAGAGGGATGACCCCACTCGTCGTGTTCGAGGCCGGTGACCACAGGATATTTCGCTTCCGAAGTCGGAGATCCGGGTGGTGCGTGGCGGGTGATCTTATCGAGTGGATAGGGTTTGAAATCGGCTCCCCGCTCGCTGAGGTCGAGCGTCGGTTCCTTCCAATACTTTTCGAGGTCAGGCTCGGGAAAGGCTTCAATACGGGTGGCGATGGCCTGATCTGAAAGGATGATGACCGGGGTCGAATACTCACGTGCGATTCGGCAGGCCTCGATGGCAGTGTGGAAACAGTCTTCGACATCGCGCGGCGCAAGGACAACCCGCGGCGCGTCGCCGTGAGAGCCGTAGATCGCCTGCATCAGGTCGGATTGCTCGACAGAAGTAGGAAGGCCGGTGGACGGCCCCCCGCGCTGGACGTTCACCACGATGAGCGGAATCTCCGCCATGCAGGCATAGCCGATCGCCTCAGATTTCAAGGAAAGCCCCGGGCCCGATGACCCAGTGATCGCAAGGTGTCCTGAGTAAGCTGCGCCGATGGCGATGGAGACCGCCGCAAGCTCGTCCTCCGCCTGGATGAACATACCTCCGTATTTCGGAAGCTCAGAGCGGAGCATTTCCATGATACTCGTCCACGGCGTGATCGGATAACCGGCACCGAAGCGGCATCCCCCGGCGATCAAACCGAGCCCGAGCATGGTGTTCCCATCGGTGGAAAGTCGGTTCGCTTCTTCGTTCTCGCCGGGCGCAAACGGCATGTGGTCGATGTCATGCACTGGCCACGCAAAGCCGGCATCGAAGGCAAGCATCGCGTTGCGGAGGATATCCTCGGGCTTACCACGGAACTTGCGCCCGATGATCTCGGCAAGTTTTTCGCGATCAAGTTTATACACGGAGCACAACACCCCGAGAACGAAGATGTTCTTGCCTCTGTCTTTGGCCGAGCCGCCAATGGCTTCGATGGCAGCGGAGGTGAAAGGCACACCGATATGGATGATATCGCGCTCCATTTTCAGCTCTTCAACCTTGTCGCTGTCGTAAAAACAGATACCTCCGTCGCGCAGGGATTTCAGATGATTGTCGTAGGAATCTTGGTAGAACGCCACCAGCGTATCTGCCTCGTCACCGGGATGGAGCACCTTACCAGAACCCAGATGAACCTGGTAAATACTGGGCCCTCCGGAAATCGTGGAAGGAATCGTCATGTGGGTCATGACGTCCTGTGCGGTGGATCCTGCGAGCTGGGCAAGGAATGCGCCGATCGACTGGATTCCGTCCTGAGAATATCCGGCTAACCGGATCACTGCGTTCCGGAGAGCCTCCGGCGGCGTTGCTTGAGCTGATGTCATTCGAATGGAATTTTCTAAATGGAATACAAGTAATAGCAGCCTCCCACGGATGCGGAAGCCAAAAGGTCGGGATCAGGGTGTGATTTTTGTGGGTGTTTTCCCCTGACTCAGTCCATTCCATTCAATCATGGTAGGGCTGATCCGGCTCGGTCGGCTCTGATTAAAAACGGCAGCCCGCATCTCAGGAAAGGGAGTGAACCCACGGCAAGGCACGGCATTCCCCCCGGGATCTCACTTCCGTGTGGGTGAGGCGGGATGCTAGATTTTCAAAGTGGGCTGACCGAGCCGAATGAATCAGCCCTACCGGGTGAGAAAAACTGATAAAAATCACACCCTCGGGATCATTACAGGGCATCTCCATTTGGAAATTCATTACCAGGTGAGCTGTAGCAAGAAACGGCTATCTTATCGGGAAATCATCCAGGATCCGGGGCAGTTATCGCAATGGAAGAATCCACTCCTATGAGGGCTTCCAGGGCGAAGGTCGTGGCGACAAGCTGGCAGTTTTCGCGCATCTCAGCGGATGGGTTCTGCCACGAACCATCGGTGAGCTGGGACTCGTTCAGCTGTGAACGGATGAATGGAAGTAGGCAGCTCAACTTCGGCTCGAGGGCGGCGGTGGCGGAAATACTACGGGCGGCGTAGTAAACGAGATCGCGCGGGGAACTGGATGATCCCGCAGCGCTCCATTTGAAGGCCTTGAGCCATTCGCGTGCGGCGGCGATCCGCTCTGAATCTTCGGCGGTGGGTATGGAAAGGAGGCAACGCAGGCCGTCGGCGGTGGCGGCCGCATAGGAAACAAAGCGCATCCGACCTATGCGATCGACACCCGCCTGCCCGGCCTTGTTACGAGTGGGGTCGAGGGGCATCTGGAAGAAGCCACCATCGTCGAAGTCCGGGTCTCCGGAGTTATGGTTTTGGCAGGTTCGAAGGAAAGGAATAGCCCGGGTGATGGTGTCTTCATGAGCGCCCGCGGCGCGGAGGCCATCGATGGCAATGGCGGTAGCGGAGAGGTTGGGCTGCTGCATCGCGGAGGGAATGACTGTGCGGCGCAGAGGCACGGGCGAGTAGCTCCAGGCACCCGAGGGCGTCTGAAGAGAGAGCAGTTTTTCCACGGCGGGAACGCAGAGCGGCTCAAGGGAATCAATGCGGGTGGCGGATTCCAGCACGGCGGATGCGAGGTGAACGGGAAAGGCTTGGAAGAGGTCGGATTTCCGGGCAATGAGCCAGGTAACAGCTTTTTCTTTCGCGGATGCGAGATCGGGATCATCGAAGCGAGAGAGGCAGCGCAAGACGTGAGGAGTCAGTGCGCGACCATCGCGGAAAGCCCCATAGGTAGTCGAGCGCCATGCTCCGTCGGCGGATTGCCGGCGGAGCAGGTAATCGAGGGAGATATCATTGGATATCGCTGCCGCCGATGCCTGCCGCCCACCTAAAGGGGCGAGCAGCAGAAGACGGAGGAAAGTGGCTCGGTTCATTTTCCGGCAGGTTGATCTTTGGCTGCGATGGGCGCGGCGGGTTCCACTGGGGCGCGGTCACTCATGATGACCATTAGGGCGGTGGCGGTGCAGAAAGTGCGACCGGTGATGCAGTGTTGGCCGGCCCAGGAGCCGTCTTCATTCTGGGCTTTGGCGACGGTTGCGTTCATTTGCTTTTCCCAATCAATCCAGTCGTTGCCGCCTTTGGCATGGAGGGCTTCACCGATGTTCATGAAGCTGATGAATTCCTCGCCACCATTGTTTCCGAAGCCGGCAACGAAGGCTTTTTCCTTCACCTTCCCGGCGACCTGTTCGAGCAGGACGGCCTGGTCGGCATCGGCTTGTTTGATTTCAGCGAGTTCCTTCTTACCTGCTTCCTTTTCCTCCGCAGTCGCTTCCGGGGAGACTAGGGTTGCATTGAGTTCGGTGCGGCGTCCGTCGTTGTTCTGGCGGAAGCGGGTCATACCTCCGAGCTTCGAGGCATACCGGTAGATATCGACACCGGCATCAGCCACTGCTGATTTAGCGACCACTCCGGTATCGCGGTCGAGACCCTCGGCATTTTGTTTGTGATCCTTTTCGAGGATGGCGAGATCGACTTTCGCGCCGGAGGCCCATGCGGAATTGAGAGCTTTGCTGCATAATCCCTGGGAAAGAGTAGCTGCCCAGCCTTGGTTGCCGGCGAAGGCACCGTCGTCCTGCTGGTGCTTGGCGATTTTCGCGACGACCATGTCGAGTAGTTCGGCACGCTTCTTTTCGTTGGCGGGGTCGGGGAATTTACCTTTCAAGTCGGAGAGGATCTGAGCGGCGAGGAAGGTATCGACGTAGAGGCCGATTTTCGATTGGAGCTGGGTGTCGCGCACGCTGGTGACGTGGAGGCTGTCGGCATCGGCTTTGGCGATCTCGCGGAGGAGAAAGTCAGCGGCGCGAGCGGTGACGGCGGAGTAATCGCCATTTTCGAGCTTGGCACCGGAGCGGAGGAAGCATTGGAGAACGATGGAGGTGTTTCCAATGTCCGAGGGATCGGCCACGTTGTCACCTTCGACTCTACCACCCTGCTTGCCAGAAGTGTTGGTGCGCCAGCCGCCGCCCTGTCCCCACCCACCATCGGCGTTTTGGGTCTTGGCGAGCCAGGCGAGGCCTTGGTTTGCCACAGACCCGAGTGGACGGGGCGGCGAGGGAGCGGGTATCGTCTGGGGAGCAGCTTCATCAGCCTGTGGTTTCTCCTCTGCTGAGGGCGAAATGGATGGTTCGGCGTAGGCGCAGGCGAACCCCAGAACGAGTGAGGTGAGGATGGAATGAATCTTCATGATTTTTAAGTGTTTCGAATTTGGTTGAAGACGGCTGCCGTTTTGTGAGCGTGAACTCCGTCTTACTACTTATTAGAACCTCAAATCGCCGGATACTTAGTAAAAGGGGTGTAAATTCGATTCCGACCATGACTTCGGCAGCCTGCAATACAGAGGAATGGAATCCTGATTCACCCAGGCTGATGTCGCGCAACCAAGCAACGAAAAAGCCGCGCCGGGAGATCCCGACGCGGCTTGTGATTTCTTAAATGGTATGGCGATTAGAAATTGACGGAGATGTTTGGACTTTTCAGTCCGTCCATGTCCGCTTCACTCCCATTGCCGCCATGGTTACTTTTTAGCGCGCTTAGCTGCTTTTTTCGCTGCCTTCTTAGCAGTTTTCTTTTTCGCTTTTTTGGCGGCTGGCTTCGGAGCGGAGCCGTCGTTGATCGCTGCCTGTGCGGCGGCGAGGCGGGCAACCGGCACGCGGTATGGCGAGCAGGAAACGTAAGCGAGGCCGAGATTGTGGCAGAAGGTCACGGAATCCGGGTCACCACCGTGCTCACCGCAGATGCCGAGCTTGATGTCCGGCTTTGTCTTGCGGCCTTTCTCAACGGCGATTTCCATCAACTGTCCAACACCAGTGGTGTCGAGCGATGCGAACGGGTTCTTCGGATAGATGTCATTTTCCTGGTAGCTATTGAGGAACGATCCCATGTCGTCGCGGCTGACGCCGAGTGCGGTTTGGGTGAGGTCGTTCGTGCCGAAGGAGAAGAACTCCGCGTGCTCTGCGATCTCGTCTGCGGTGACAGCACCACGTGGGACTTCGATCATCGTGCCGACGAGGTAGTCGAACTTGACGTCTTTCTTCGCTTTCACTTCCGCAGCAACGCGGTGGATGATTTCCACCTGGAGCTCAAGCTCGCGAGCGTAGCCGACGAGTGGAACCATGACTTCAGGCTTCACAGGGATGCCTTTTTTCACGCACTGAGCGGCAGCTTCGAAGATCGCCTGCGCCTGCATCTCGGCGATTTCCGGGTAGGAAATCGCGAGACGGCAACCGCGGTGGCCGAGCATCGGGTTGAACTCGTGGAGGTCGTGAACGCGCTGCATGATGTCCTCGACTTTGACGTCGAGTTTGCGTGCGAGATCCATTTGCTGCTCCTTGGAGTGAGGAAGGAACTCGTGAAGTGGCGGATCCAGAAGACGGATCGTGGCTGGCTTGCCTTCGAGTGCCTTGAAGATGCCGAAGAAGTCCTTGCGCTGATGCGGGAGGAGTTTCTTAAGCGCCTTCTTACGTGCGGGCTCATTGGTCGCGAGGATCATCTGACGCATCGCGTCGATACGGTCACCTTCGAAGAACATGTGCTCGGTACGGGTAAGGCCGATGCCTTCCGCTCCGAACGCAACCGCGTTCTTAACCTGCTCAGGAGTATCGGCGTTGGTGCGGACACCCATGCGGGTTGCCTTGGAGCACCAGCCCATGAGCTGTGTGAAGTTTTTGAACTTCTCGGTCTCCTGGGAAGACTTCTTGTTGTAGATGAGACCGGTGATGATCTCGGAAGGCTCGGTGGCGAGTTCGCCGCCGTAAACCGTTCCGGCGGTTCCGTCGATGGAGAGGAAATCACCTTCCTTGTAGGTATTGCCACCTGCTTTGACGGTCTTCTTGTCGTAATCGACTTCGACACCGGAGGCACCGCAGACGCAGACTTTACCCATTTGGCGGGCAACAAGTGCTGCGTGGGAGGATACACCACCACGTGAGGTAAGGATACCTTCCGCAGCGATCATGCCGCGAAGATCTTCCGGGGAAGTCTCGACGCGAACGAGGAGGACTTTTTCACCACGTTGCGCGGCTGCCTCAGCGCGGTCGGCGTTGAGGTAAATTTTTCCAGAAGCGGCACCTGGGCCGGCGGGGAGACCCTTGGCGATAATGGTCGCCTTCTTGGTTTCCACGATATCGAAGACAGGCGCAAGGAGTGCGTCGAGTTGGTCGGCAGGGTTGCGGAGAATCGCAGTCTGCCAATCGATGAGTTTTTCTTTCACCATATCGGCGGCGAACTTCAGCGCTGCTGCAGCCGTGCGTTTGCCACTACGGGTCTGAAGCATGAAGAGTTTGCCTTCCTGAATGGTGAACTCCACATCCTGCACATCGCAGAAATGCTTCTCAAGGATCTTGCGGACTTTCATCAGCTCCTTGAATGCTGCCGGGAGGGCTGTTGCCATACCTGCAACTGCATCCGGAGTGCGGACACCGGCGACCACGTCTTCGCCCTGTGCGTTCACGAGGAACTCACCGTAGAGAACGTTTTCGCCATTCGCAGGGTTGCGGGTGAAGGCGACGCCGGAACCGGAATCGGAGCCGGTGTTACCGAAGACCATTGCCTGGATGTTGACGGCTGTGCCCCATGCTGCGGGGATGCCGTATTTGCGGCGGTAAACGATTGCGCGATCGTTCATCCATGAGCCGAAGACGGCGCCGGAGGCACCTTCGAGCTGCTCCCATGGATCTTCCGGGAAGCCTTGACCGGTGCGGTCGAGAACGAGTTTCTTGAAAAGGGCGACCATTTCCTTGTTGTCTTCTGCAGTCAGCTCGGAATCGACGATGTCTTTCCCATACTTCTCATGCTTGTAGTCTTCGATCACTGTCTCGAAAGGCTCGTGGTCTTCGGAAGGAAGTTTTTGCACGCCTAGAACGACGTCGCCGTACATCTGGATGAAACGGCGGTAGCAGTCCCACGCAAAGCGCTCGTTGCCGGTGGCTTTCGCGAGGGAGGCGACGGTCTTGTCGTTGAGGCCGAGGTTGAGGACGGTGTCCATCATGCCTGGCATGGAGTCGCGTGCGCCGGAGCGAACTGCGAGAAGGAGTGGGAAGCCTTTTGCATCGCCGAACTTGTAGCCCATGATTTTTTCCATGTTGGCCACGCCTGCTTCCATTTGGGAGCGAAGGACTTTCGGGTAGCTATTCTTGTGATCGTAGTAGTAGGAGCAGACCTCTGTGGTGATCGTGAAGCCGGCTGGAACCGGAAGGCCGATGCGGGTCATTTCGGCGAGGTTTGCACCTTTGCCCCCGAGGAGTTCCTTCATCTTGCCATGGCCGTCGGCCTTGCCAGCGCCCCATGTGTAAACGTACTTGATTGCTTTTGCGGAGGATTTCTTCGCAGTGGATTTCTTCGCAGTGGATTTCTTCGCTGCCGGTTTCTTGGCTGCGGTTTTCTTCTTGGTTGCCATCGTGTTTGGTATTGTCGGGTTGCTGCCGCAGCGAGGTAGCGGTTCAGGAGAAAAATCCCTGTTACCTCGGAGCGGGCGCGGCAGGCTAGCAGGAGCTAATCCACTGTCAAACGTGCAGTTGCAGGAAATTATCGACGGTCAAGCCCGGATTAACGATGCTCCGAGAGCATGACAGAACTGATTCTCAACGAGGCCATTTACGCAAGGATCGTGGAGCAAGAGATTCCTGCCGCCCGGCGGTTTCTGTGGATCATCACCGCAGATATCAAGGACATGCATGTCGTCCGTGGCAAGCGATCTGTCCCATTCCTTGCCGTCCTTTCGGAACTGGTTGAGAACGGGGTCGCCGTCCGCCTGATCCATGCCAAGGAACCGGGTCCGCGTTTCCGCCAGGATTTCGACCGCTATCCGGCACTCATCGAGAGCGACCTCTTCGAGCGCGCGCTCTGCCCGCGCGTGCATACGAAAGCGATCATCATCGACGGGAAACGCGCCTTCATCACCTCAGCGAATCTCACCGGAGCAGGACTCGGGGCGAAGCACCCCGACAAACGAAACTTTGAGGCAGGCATCCTTACCGATGAGAAAAAACACATCCTGCCTCTCATGGAATGGGCAGACGAACTTTTCCTCGGAGAGTATTGCGACAGATGCAGGCATCGGCACATCTGCCCGGATCCGTTGGATGGGGAGTGAGCAGCGACCGAAGGTCACCGCTAGAAACGAAAAACCCCGGTCACCTTTCGATGAACCGGGGTCTTTAGATTATTTCGGATTAAGCGGAAACCACGTCTTCCTCGTCATCGAGCACTTCAGGCTCTTCGACGACGGGTTCCGGTTCCTCGACGGTGAACTCGAATTCAGAATCACGGTGGTGATGGAATCCGGTTCCGGCGGGGATCAGGTGACCCATGATGACGTTCTCCTTGAACCCGCTGAGGTAATCGATGCGGCCAAGGGTCGCGGCTTCGGTGAGGACACGGGTGGTGTCCTGGAAGGAAGCTGCGGAGATGAACGAATCCGTCTCAAGCGAGGCCTTGGTGATACCGAGAAGAACTGGCTCGCCTTCGGCTGGTTTACCACCATTTGCGGTAATCTCTGCGTTCACCTTCTTGAAGGTCGTGCGCTCGACCTGATCACCCCAGAGGAACTGATCGGCATCGCCCGGTTCGGTGATTTTCACCTTACGGAGCATCTGACGAACGATAACCTCGATGTGCTTGTCGTTGATTTCCACGCCTTGGACGCGGTAAACGGACTGCACCTCGTTGACCAGGTGTTCCTGGAGTTCGGTGGCTCCGCAAGCTTCCAGAAGGTCATCCGGGGAAACAGGTCCTTCCGTGATCTGGTCGCCGTGTTTCACGCGGTCGCCTTCGGCAACAACGATGTGTTTGCCCATCGGGACAAGGTGATCGACGCCTTCGCCCGTTTCCGGATCGGTGACGATGACCTTCTTCTTGCCACGGACGTTTCCACCGAAGGAGACATCCCCTTCGATTTTGGCGATAACACAGGATTCCTTCGGTTTGCGGGCTTCGAAAAGCTCGGCGACTCGAGGAAGACCACCGGTGATATCCTTGGTGCGAGCTACCTTTCGTGGAGTCTTCGCGAGCTGCGTTCCTCCCGAGACCTTCTGGCCTTCCTTGACGGAAAGGTGGGCGCCGACCGGAATCGAGTAGCTGATGATGACTTCGCCCGATTTCGGATCGGTGATGCAAACCTGGGGATGGAGATCCTCCTTGTGCTCGGTGACCATAGTCCCCTTCTTGCCGGTTTCCTTATCGACCTCGGAGGCGACGGTGATACCGAGTATCATGTCGCGGAACTCCACCTTGCCCGGCTTCTCGGTGAGAATCGGCACGTTGTATGGATCCCATTCGACGATGGTATCGTTCTTCTTGGCGTCCTCGCCGTCCTTCACTCTGATGACAGAACCGATGATGATGCTGTGGCTTTCGAGTTCGAGGCCTCCCTTGTCGCGGATGGAGATCGAGCCGTTCTTATTTAGAACGACCCAGTTATCATCGGAGTCCTGAACAACACGGAGATCCTTGTAGACCATGCGACCGCCATTCTTCGCCTTGATGATAGGCTGTTTGAACGTTGCCGAGGCAACACCACCAACGTGGAATGTACGCATCGTGAGCTGGGTTCCCGGCTCGCCAATGGATTGCGCCGCGATGATGCCGACCGCCTCACCGATCTTGACCGACAGGCCGGTCGCGAGGTTAAGGCCATAACAGTTTACGCAGCAACCGCGATCCGCCTCACAGGTGAGAACGGAACGAATCTTAAGCTTCTCGTGGCCGATCTTCTCAAGCGCATTCGCCTGGGACTCGGAGATGACATCATCGACTTTTACGATGACCTTGCCGGAGACCGGATCCTTGACCTTCTCGCAAGAGACACGACCGTAGGTGCGGGTGGAAAGCGAGGCTACCTCCTCGTCGCCGTCGTAGATCGCCTCGACGGCGATTCCGTTGGCGGTGTTGCAGTCCTGTTGGAAAACAATCACATCCTGGGCGACGTCAACGAGCTTGCGGGTCATGTATCCGGAGTCCGCGGTCTTCAGCGCGGTGTCGGAGAGGCCCTTGCGAGCTCCGTGAGTGGAGATGAAATACTCCAGCACCGAGAGACCTTCGCGGAAGTTCGAGATAATCGGACGTTCGATGATTTCGCCGGAAGGCTTGGCCATCAGTCCGCGCATACCGCCGAGCTGCTTGATCTGGGATTTGTTACCCCGCGCACCGGAATCGACCATCATGAAGAGAGGCGATGCCTTCTTCTTGCCTTCGTTGTGCTCGATCTTGCGGTAGAGCGCATTGGCGATGGTGTCGGTAGCTTGGGTCCAAACGTCCACGACCTTCTGGTAGCGTTCGCCGTTGGTGATGACACCATTGCGGTATTGCTTGGTGACTTTTTCCACCTCGGCATAAGCCTTGGCGATGACCTCCGGCTTTTCTTCCGGGATGAGCATGTCGATGATTCCGATGGAAATACCGGAACGCATCGCTTCTTTGAATCCGAGGGTCTTGAGTTCGTCGAGAACTTCGACGGTCTTCTTCTTGCCGGAAACCTGTGTACAGCGCCAGATGATGTCACCGATCTGTTTCTTACCGACGGTCTTGTTGTAGAAACCCATTTCAACCGGCCAGATTTCGTTAAAACGGACACGACCCGGGGTGGTTTCAATGATGCGGAGATCGCTTTCACCATACGGGGTATCCTTGCCGAAGTCTTGGTTGCGGATACGGATCCAGGAATGGTAATCGATTTTCCGAGATGCGATGGCAAATTCGACTTCCGAGGAGTTTTCGAAGAGCGGAAGGTGCTCCTGCTTGTCTCGATCCGCCTGGGTGCGAATGCCAGCCCAGGTGAGGTAGTAGGTGCCGAGAATGATGTCCTGCGAAGGAACCGTGATCGGGCGCCCGGATGCAGGCGAGAAGATGTTGTTTGGAGCAAGCATCAGCTGGCGACACTCCAACTGCGCCTCAATGGAAAGAGGAACATGGACAGCCATCTGGTCGCCGTCGAAGTCCGCATTGTAGGCGGTGCAAACGAGTGGGTGGACACGGATGGCGGAGCCCTCGATCAGCTTCGGCTCGAAGGCCTGGATGGAGAGGCGGTGAAGCGTCGGAGCGCGGTTCAGAAGGATAGGGTGACCCTTGGTGACTTCCGCGAGGATATCCCAGACTTCAGTGGTCTTGCGGTCGATCATCTTCTTGGCCGAACGAACCGTGTGGCAGTAGCCGAGTTCTTTCAGGCGACGGATGATGAACGGCTCGAACAAGGTGAGTGCCATCTTCTTCGGAAGACCGCACTGGCCGAGCTTGAGGTCGGGACCAACAACGATGACGGAGCGGCCGGAGTAGTCGACCCGCTTGCCGAGAAGGTTCTGGCGGAAACGACCGCCTTTGCCCTTGAGCATGTCGCTGAGCGATTTGAGCGGGCGGTTGCCTGCGCCAGTGACGGCACGACCGTGGCGGCCGTTGTCGAAGAGCGCGTCAACGGCCTCCTGGAGCATGCGCTTCTCGTTCCGGATAATGACTTCCGGAGTCTTGAGAAGGAGCAGGTTCTTGAGTCGGTTGTTGCGGTTGATAACGCGACGGTAGAGGTCGTTCAGGTCGGAGGTGGCGAAACGGCCGCCTTCGAGAGGCACGAGAGGACGCAGATCCGGCGGAATAACCGGAAGCACCAGCTGAACCATCCACTCAGGGCGCGTCTTGGATGCCGCGAAGCCCTGGGTGA
>Ga0206131_10001274_pt1 | contig 32607 bp, 26 predicted proteins | sample Helgoland_Spring_FD_148636 | JGI IMG/M metagenome (GOLD analysis project Ga0206131, IMG submission 148636) | Pelagic subsurface seawater microbial communities from Kabeltonne, Helgoland, North Sea - Helgoland_Spring_Bloom_20160517_1 | ecosystem: Environmental > Aquatic > Marine > Epipelagic ... | reverse complement strand
TTCGATACTTGAATAATTTGGGTTTACCAAATAATCTACCAATACTCTGAAGTGAAATATTTTTTTTGCTTGTTGGTTTAAACTGAGCTCTTGAATTGATTTTAACCTATTGTTTAATGCCTGAAGACGGAGAGAGTCATCTTTAGGTTTAGCTTTTAACATCGATATAAGAGAAGCGTATATAATATCATCATAAATAAAGTTCGGGTCTAATTTATTGATGCTGTTGATAAAGTTTTGTTGGAGGATTTGTTGATTAATTATTATTGAATCTGTTGCCCAATTTAGAAAAAGTAAGTTTGCCGCTTGCACTTGAAAAGCCAAAAGTTTTGCATTAAAAAGCAACTCACTTGAAGTGTCTTTTTTCAAAAATGTCTTTTGGTAAGATTCTTTTAATTGTTGCGATGTTGTTTGGTGATTTTCAAACATCAACTTCGGCTCTTCCATTAACTGAGCAATAGAACTTAGGCGGTTTTTTACCTTCTTGTCAAGATTTGTAAAATACAATGATTTGAAAGCTTGATTGCCTAAAAATGAACTTTTGTTTAAGGAGAAATCATTAAAACCATAAACCTGAAAAGTAGAATCATCAATAGTTATTTGGATAAGCTCAACCCGTGGTTTTGTTTTTGAAAAGTTAGCAACACTATCAAACAACTTGGTTTCGGGAATTTCATTAAAAGTGCTAAGGCTTATTGGGTTTCTAATTGAATCTGATACACTAACTTCAGGCTTCAAATCATTAATTTCTGTAGAGCAGCCGAAACTAAAAATCAAGGCAAAAAAGGCAAAACTTAAACTCCCAAATCGTGGTATAAAGAGAGGGACATTTTGTTGGTATTCTTTGTAAGCATTTCCAAACTCTTTCACCAATCTTCTTTCTTCGAACCTCACGCCAATTAGAAAGTAAAGTGTAAAAACAATAGAAAGCAACAAATATTTATCTGTTGGCGAAACCAAAAACCATCCCCAAATAGTCAACATACTTCCAAAATAGAGTGGATGCCTAACTTTTTTATTCCATCCATCAATCACTAAGCTTGAAGCAATTGTTGAGTTGTTTTTTTCAAAACCCAAAAAGTGAGAAAGGCTGTAGTTTTTAAAGCTTTGCTTCATCACCCAAACTCCGTAAAGAGAAATTAAAAGTCCGGGTATTTTCAAAAACCCAAAATCAATGATCAGGTTTGGTTTAAGATTGATGTAAAAGTAAAGCGGCCCAACAAGCGTAATTAAAGCAACTGCATTAAAGAAAAGCCTGTAGTTGGATAACAACTTTTCAAGTGCATTTTTTGCAATAGGCGAAGCTAAAACAGAGTGAATTATCGCGTAAGCAATAAATGAAAAAACAAGTGGTAAAAACTGAGAAAAATACTCCCAATTAAACACTAACTTGATTTAAAATTGATTCGAATATTTTTTTGCCATCAATGTTACCAAGGTTTGTATCGGCGGCACGCTCAGGGTGAGGCATCATACCAAAAACATTTCTATTGGTATTGGTTATACCTGCAATGTTATTTATTGAACCATTTAAATTGGTAAAATCATTCACCAAGCCATTGGCATCGCAATATCTAAACAAAACTTGGTCGGCATCTTCTAAGGCTTTAATTCCTTCGGCATGGTTAAAATATCTTCCTTCGGCATGCGCTACAGGCACCTTAATTACTTGGTCTTTTTGCAGTGCATTGGTTACCAAAGAGTTTGAAGTAGCTGTTTTTAAATAAACATTATCGCAAACAAACAATTGAGAGTTGTTATGTTGAAGAGTTCCTGGTAAAAGTTGGGCTTCGCATAAAATTTGAAAACCGTTGCAAATTCCCATAACATAACCACCTTTTTTAGCGTGGTTTACAACCTCGTTCATGATTGGAGAAAAACGGGCAATTGCTCCAGATCTTAGGTAATCTCCATAAGAAAAACCACCTGGCAAAACAACAAATTCAGCGCCTTGTAAATCATGGTCTTTGTGCCAAAGTTTAACAACCTCAAAACCCATTATCGATTCCAAAACATAAATCATATCCTGATCACAATTGGATCCTGGGAAAGTAATAACACCAAATTTCATTGCCTATAATTTGGGGTCAAAATTAGTTAAAACAAGCTGAAAAGGAGGTTAAACCCAATAGAAATTACAAACAAAATTGAACCATAAAACGTGGCTTTGGTTGGTCTTTGCTGTTCGAAAAAGCTAGCCAAAATTATGCTGCCAGGTATTATTAATAAAAGGAACATAAAAAGCCAATGAGCGCTAAAAAACGCAGTAGATAATAAGCCGTAGAATATTAACCATGTTAATAAGGTTAAGGATTTTCGTATTCTAATTTTTCCGGTTTGGATGGTATTTAAAAACTTTGGGATAGCCAAAACAAAAACAACAAACACTCCAATTAAATAAACCAAAAAACCAATATTAAAATCTTTAAATTTTAAGAGACTAAAGTGAAAATACTCTGATACATTTATACCAGGATGTGGCCTATCAGTTAAAAAGTAAAATAAATACAAGTAGAAAAAAGGCAACAAGAAACCAACAATTGGCATTAACCATTCTCTAAAGCTGAAGTTTCTGAGCAACAAAAGGGCTTGGTAAACCCAAATAAAAAACACCAAACAAGGCAAGTAAAACAAGGAGGCCAAACCTATTAAAAACCCTAAATCAAAAACATCGCCATGAGTTGCAGAGGGTTGGGAAAGCTTCAACATCTTTTGTACTCCAAAAACCAAAATTAATACGGCAAAAACTTGCAAGTTTAATTGATAAACCCACGGTAATGAAGCTACCAAAATAAGCCCAAAAAACATGGGCAAAAAGCCTTTATATTTTAATAAATCGCTGTGGTTTACTACATTGTTAAGCACAACAAAATAAATCACCAGTAACATAGGATTGATAAACAAACCATAAGCTTCAAATCCTATTAAATTAAGGGGTAAAAGACTAAAATCATTTTGCCAAATAGCAGTTGAATCGTAAAATGAAAAAGAGCCAGTTATCCAAACTGCAATAAAAATTATTAGCAGAATTATGAGTGAACTTAATTGGCCTGATTTAAAAATTTGAAACATGGGCTAGCCAAAGCTATATTTATTCAATTAATGATTACTTTTGGGGGCGAAAAATTAAAGCATTATGTGGAACGATTTTATTTATGGAGCTGGTGATTTTTTTACCCAAACCTTCAAAATTTTACCTATTTTAGGCAATAATTTCAATACTCTTTTAATTGCTGTTGGTTTTGTGTTATTGTTCTTTTGGTTAAACGAAATGGCCAAATACAACAAAAAAGCAAAAGAAGAAGGTACGCTTAAATAAGCCCTTCTAAATCGTTTCCTATATCTTTTCTGTTATATTTTCCTTGAAACTTTAGGCTATTTACCATGGTTAAAGCATTGTTTTTTGCTTTTACCAAAGTATTGCCAAAACCAGTGCAAGCAATTACTCTTCCACCTGAAGTTACCAAATCATCTCCATCAGATTTTGTGCCTGCATGAAAATAAATTCCTGCCTGAGCATCTCTAATTCCCGAAATTAGTTTGCCTTTTTCATAATTACCAGGATAACCTCCCGAAACAGCAACAATGGTTAAGGCGGTTTCATCCATTACCTCTAATTTGTAATTTGCCAAAGTTCCTTTTGCACAAGCATCAAATAGCGCAACCAAATCAGATTTAATTCTTGGTATTACAACTTCCGTTTCTGGGTCGCCCATTCTTACGTTGTACTCAATAACATAAGGCTCGTTATTAACTTTTATCAAACCAAAAAAGATAAAGCCTTTGTATTCGATTCTATCTTTGGCTAAGCCATTAATGGTAGGTTTAATTACTTTTTCTTCAACTTTTTGTAAAAACTCTCCTTTAGCAAATGGCACAGGAGAAACCGCTCCCATTCCGCCAGTATTTAGGCCTTTGTCTCCTTCACCAATTCTTTTGTAATCTTTGGCTTCTGGCAAAATCACATAATCTTTTCCATCAGTTACCACAAAAACAGAAAGCTCAATGCCATCTAAAAACTCTTCGATAACCACGGTGTTACTTGCCTCTCCAAACTTACCTTCGAACATACTGGTGAGCTCTTGTTTAGCCTCAGCTAAATCATCTAAAATCAAAACACCTTTTCCTGCTGCTAAACCATCTGCTTTTAAAACGTAAGGAGGTTTTAGCGTTTCTAAAAAGGCTAAACCTTCGCTTAAGGTACTTTTGGTGAAAGATTGGTAGGCTGCAGTTGGCACGCCATTTCTAAACATAAATTGCTTCGAAAAGTCTTTGCTTCCCTCTAAGGTAGCGCCAATTTTTTTCGGGCCAATAACATTGATGTGATTAAGCTCTAAATCGTTAGCTAAATTATCGGTAAACCCATTAACCAAAGGCTGCTCAGGGCCTACAACAACCAACGAAATATTTTTAGAAATTAGAAACCTTTTTGTTTCTTCAAAGTTTGAAATATTCAAAGAAATATTTTCACCAACTTCTTCGGTGCCGCCATTTCCCGGGGCTATATAAAGTTTTTTGGTGAGTTTACTTTGGGCCATTTTCCATGCTAAGGCATGCTCTCTTCCTCCCGAACCCAACAACAAAATATTCATGGTAAAAATTTATGTGGCCAAAAATACATTGTTGAAGTGTAACGAAGCCCATTTGTTGATTGGATATGTTTAAGTTTCTTTGCCTTTTTACAAGACAATAAAATGGAAACCAAAAATCTACTTTGGACAGGTGGCCTTGACTCTACCTTTAGGCTGTTGCAAATTGTGTTGGAGCTGCGCCAAAAAGTACAGCCATTTTATTTGATTGATGATACTCGTCCTTCTACATTAATGGAGTTGAAAACCATAAAGAACATTAAGAACGAGATTATTAAGCGGTTTCCTGAAGTAAAAAATAACATTTTGCCCACCAAGTTTTATGCTGTGGCTGATGTTGCATCCAATACAGAAATTTCAAACTCGTTTCAACAATTAAAATCGATAAGGCATATTGGCACCCAATACGATTGGTTGGCGAGGTTTTGTTTTGAGCAAAAATTAAACAACCTTGAGTTGGGCGTTATTAAAAAAGGTGAAGTAACCGAGTTTGGCGAATCGTTATCGCAAAGTTTTGCAAGCTTGGTTATTGAAAAAGAAAAGCATCTTTACTTTCTTGATGAAACCAAAATTAAAACAGAAAAAGACCAACTGCATTTTGAAGTTTTTAAGTATTATCATTTTCCTATTCTACACCTCAGTAAAAAAGAAATGTTGGCCAAAGCCTATGAAAATGGGTGGAAAGAAATTATTGATTTAACATGGTTTTGCCACAAACCCCAAAATAATAAACCTTGCGGAAAGTGCAACCCATGCCGAACTGCTGTAAGCGAAGGTTTAGGAAATAAAATTCCGTTTTTTAACCGATTTGTTTATGATGCTAAAACTGTTTTAGGGGTTTATGCTCTTAAGAAAATGCTAAGAAAGGGGAAGTAGTTGATTGTTTTCTATTTAGAAACCAAAAAACTAAAGTCAGTTTGAGTTTCTGCCGCACAACGGAAGAAGTATCGAGAACTATTCAAAAAATCTCCTCATTCCTTGGAGGTTGAGGAAAGGCGAGCAAGCCTGTCTTAAGGCAAGGCAGGGAATCTCTCTAATTTATCAATGATGTCCACTCGAAACTCTTTTGCAAAAAGAGTGAGAAATCCATTTATATTAAAAAACTTACATTTTTAATAAAAAGATTTCTTGCTCGAAAGAATGGGCGGGCTCAATCAAAACAAAAGCATTAACCATGTTTTATTTTTCATTTCGAAATGACTAAATTAAAGTCAGTTCGAGTGCTGCTTTGCAAAAGCAGTGTATCGAGAACTATTCAAAAAATCTCCTCATTCCTTGGAGGTTGAGGAAAGGCGAGCAAGTCTGCCTGACGGCTAGGCAGGGAATCTCTCAAATTTATCAATGATGTCCTTTCAAACCTCTTTTGCAAAAAGAGTGAGAAGTCCATTAATATTTAAAAACTTACACTTTTAATAAAAAAATTTCTTGCCCGAAAGAGTGGGCGGGTTCAATCAAAAAAAAGCATTAACCATGTTTTGTTTTTCATTTCGAAATGACTAAACTAAAGTCAGTTTGAGTTTATGCAGCACAACGGAAGAAGTATCGAGAACTCATCTTCAATAAATAGATCCATCAGTTGGATTGCAGCCTACTTCTGGATGACGAAAAAGAAGGAGATTCCCATTTGCAAGGGAATGACGATTAAAGCTAATTAACCTGAAAAACCCTCAACTCATCAACCCAAATTTTACGTGGTTTTGAGCTGTTTTTTTGCAGGTTAACCTGAAGCTTTTCGCCTTTGGAGATAGTGGTTTTAAACTCAATTTTTGCCCAATTGCCCATGTATTTTATTTTTTGAAAAACAGGAAATGAGTTATACGAGGTTACCTCATTTTTGGGGTTTAACTTTTCTTCAATAATTTGTACTGTTGGGTTTACATCTTGGTTTAAATAATATTGAAATGTTACCAAAACTGTTTGAGCGCTATCATTAGCTTTATATTCAAATAACTTGGTGTATTGGTTCATGCTTGCTTCAAGTGCGCCTTTTGATTTGTTGTATGTTTTAGATGATGCTAGCTCTTCAAAATCATTGAAAAGTATAGCGGTTAAACTCTCTTTGTTTTGAAAATCAGGCTGTGTTAAATCAGCAATTTCTTGCCCAGATATTTGCAATAATTCAAAGTCTTCATTCGATGTTATTAAGTAGGCTTGGCTATAAATTGAGTTTAAAAATCCGCTCGGCTCAAAGTTTTTTTCTTTTACGAGTAAATAGTTTCCTTCAAGTGAAATTGTGGGAGGAATTGAATCTTGGTTGTAAACTAGTTTTAAATTGCTAATGGTTTGGCTAAGCGAAGTCCTACTCATTTGAACACCTAAAATTGGAAGTCCGGTTTGGATGGAAGTTTCGAAGCTGTATTTTAAAATGGCTGAACCTTCGGGGCCATACCAAATATTTTCTGAACCTGTGTGGAAATATGGAATTGGCAAAATGGCATCAAACTCATTTGCATTTACAATTGTATTTTTTTGGTATAAACCTGCCGAAGAGTTTTGTTGGTAAAACGGTTTGCTGTGTACCACATTTACTTCGTATATCATAGCAGAAATTACCAAACCGTAAAAAAGTACTGATTGCCAAAATTTTGACCAATGTCTTTTGAAAATCCACAAAAAACAAGCAATGTTGATGGCGTAATAAAAAATCCAACCAAACCTGCCAATTCCTCTAAATTGCTTTAAAGGCCCGGTATAATCTACCAACCACTGAAGGTTAAGCAAAAACGGAAATCCCATCGCGAAAAGCAATAGCAAAACAGCAGCAATATTGAAGGAGAGCATTTGGCCATTTCCTTTAAACCTTATTTTTTTAAAGGGCAACGAAACCAAATAAAAAACGGTAAAAAGCGAGGCAGGCAAACCCGCATAAGCAATTCCCTCCCACGATACATCTCTAATTTGGGTAATATTATGGTTGATGAAAGTACCAAGAGGTTTTCCAACTGGCAAAAAAATACTTTCCCAAAAAGCACGGTAAGCCAAAAATCCATACGGACTGTTAGGCCTATCGGTTACAGAATCGGTTAAGGCCAACCAAACCTGTAACAAGAAAAAAGGCAATACTATTTGGCCTAAAAAGCTAAAGAAAAATTGTTTTGGAAGCGGTCTTTTGGGCGTTAAGAAATTCACCAAATGAGCCAAAGCCGATCCAAAAGCCATTAAAGCAAAAAAGTAAAAATGAATTAGCGAAATGAAAGTTATGGAGAACCCAATAACCAAGTCTTTTTTATACGAAGGTTTTTGCTGTTGCCACAACCAAAACCAAATGACTAAGGGTATTACAAAAGAATACGCCAAAGCATAATGGCCCGAAATTCTAAAAATTTGTGGCGCCAATAACGCCAAAAAAACAGAAGCTAAAATGTTTTTCCAGCCGCCAACTTTGAGCCTTTCGAATACAGCTGAAAGAATTAAAGCCGAAATAGGTATACTTAAAAACATCAAAAAATTTAAAATCCCAACAGTATAGCTTGAAATATCAACTATGTTGGTTGATATGAACTTGATGATGGCCGAAATAAGTGGTTGGGCATCGGCAAAAACTATTTGTTCGCCATTGGGGTAATTCATACCACCAAAGCGACTGTAGCTTTCGTCGAATAGTATGTGGTAAAGAGGAGTGTAATAGTTTTTTAAACCATCAAAGTAATCGCCAAACAAAAAGCTATTCGGACTCAATATTACTTCGTGGTGATACATTAAAATCACCAAAAAGGAAATTACAAAAGCAAAATACTTGGTTAGTTTATGTAAACCCAAATTTTAATTTCTAAAAAACAAGCGGGCAAAGTTAATTGATTCGCCCATGAGCACCTTGTAATTCATTTTGCTAAAAACCACATCGGGCCTTAATTTTACGTTTACTGGGTCAACTTTTAGGTTGAGGTTTTTTTGGGTTACCATTTTTACAAATTCTAAATCGAATAAAAAGCGGTTGATGGTAGTTTGTAAAAACACTTGCTTACCTTTTTGGTTAAAGCCTTTTAACCCGCATTGGGTATCGGTAATAGGAAGTTTTAAAACACTTTTTAAAACCCATCTTAAAAACTTAGAAATTAACCTTCTTACAAAAGGTACTGTTTGGTAATAGTCAGCTTTGCGGGTTCCTAAAGCTACATCGTTGCCAGATTTTAAGGAGTTGTAAATGGCAATAATGGATGGAATGGTGTAAGGAAAATCAACATCAGTAAATATTTGAAAATCACTATCGGCCTCAATGGCCCCTTGCCTCAAGGCATAGCCTTTGCCTTGGTTTTTTGTATAGCTTACAATTTCAATAGGCAAGTTACTTTCTCTAAGTATTTTAAACTTTTCAGGAGTTACTCCAGTTGAACTTCCATCGTTAACCAAAATTATTTTTAATGGAACTCCTTCCATACTTCGCTCAATTTTCTGAAATGTTCCAATTATGATGTGCTCCCATCCTAAAGGAGGGTTAAAACATGGAATAATTAAATCTAACGAGGGAAGGTTACTCAAAACGCTAATTAGGTTGGTTTGCGAAAATCTGAATTAATTGAACAAATTGTATTTTAAAATGCAATAAATGGCTCTAAATCCGTCTTTCCAATTAATTTTTTTTCCTTCTTCATAAGTTCTGCCGTAATATGAAATGCCAACTTCATAAATTCTGATGTTTTTGATTCGGGCAAGCTTTGCAGTAATTTCAGGTTCAAAACCGAATCTTTTTTCTATTAGGTTTAACGATTTGGCCATTTTCGAATCTATCAACTTATAACATGTTTCCATATCGGTAAGGTTAAGGTTCGAAAACATGTTCGACAAAAAGGTTAAAAAACCATTCCCGATGGAGTGCCAAAAAAATAAAATTCTGTGTGGTTGGTTACCCATAAACCTTGAACCATAAACTACATCAGCGTTGCCTTCAACAATAGGTTTTAGCAACAAATTGTATTCACGCGGATCATATTCTAAATCGGCATCTTGCACAATTAGGTAATCTCCAGTAGCCAACTCAATGGCTTTATGAAGAGCTGCACCTTTGCCCATATTTTTCGGCTGTTTGTGATAAACAAAATTTTCTTCAGGGTGGTTTTCAATGTACTTTTCAATAGCTTCAAAAGTGCCATCGGTAGAGTAATCATCAACCAAAATAATTTCTTTTTGGATGTTGTTGATCAGCTCAACATCCAAAATTCTATCGAGAATTAAATGAATTGTTTTTGCTTCGTTAAAAGCAGGAATAAGGATGGATAATTTCAAAGTAAAAAATTAAAATGTCATTTCAGGAATTTCTCCCTCAACTATTAACCTTCCTTCGGTTTTCGAAACTATTTCTTCTACAGAAACACCTGGTGCTCTTTCTAAAAGTTTAAAACCATCGTTTTGGGTAACTTCTAGAACCGCAATATCGGTTACCACCATTCTTACACATTGAACGCCTGTAATTGGTAACGAACACTTTGAAAGTAATTTCGATTCTCCTGCACGGTTAGTATGTTGCATGGCTACAATGATATTATCGGCACTAGCCACCAAATCCATAGCGCCACCCATACCTTTTACCATTCTTCCCGGAATTTTCCAGTTGGCAATGTCTCCATTATCAGCAACTTCCATAGCGCCTAAAACAGTAAGTTGAACATGGCCCCCTCTAATCATGGCAAAGCTTGTAGCTGAATCGAAAAACACCGAGCCCGGCAAAGTGGTAATGGTTTGTTTACCTGCGTTAATTAAGTCAGCATCTTCTGTACCTTCTTCTGGAAAAGGTCCCATGCCTAACAATCCATTTTCAGATTGTAAAACTACATCCATTCCATCAGGAATATAATTGGCAACCAAGGTTGGGATTCCGATTCCGAGGTTTACATAATATCCGTCTTTCAGCTCTTTGGCAATTCTTTGTGCTATTTGGTCTTTGGTGAGGCTCATGGTGTAAATTTAAAAATTTTAAACTAGGGCTCTAATGTATATAATCGAAGTTTTAGGTTATTTATTTCAAGCGGAAACTTTTCTTTGTTCCAAAGGTAAAAACCTGCTCCTTTTGGGTTTTCAACCGAGGGAATATACATGCCCAATTTTACATTATTTTCTGGCGGATTTAGCATCATGTCAAACCCATAAACTTCGTAATAAGTATTGGCTCCTGCCGATGTTTGGTCTTGCGAAACCATTACCATTTCGCTCGGAAAACTTTCTCTTTTTATTTCACCTTCAACAGATAGATAAATGTGTTTTCCTGCTAATGAGTCAGAAATGTTATTCCACAAAGTAATAAACTCATCTTCAGTTTTTCCTTTTTGGATGGTTTTTTCGGCAAGTAATTTTCTTTTTAAAAGAGATTTTCTTTTCACTAGAGATAGTCCTGAAATTTTATCAAAAAACGCAACTTCATAGTAACTATTTAATTGAGGATAGCGATCTAGCAAAACCAAATGAAAATCGGCAATGGTGTCAGTTTTGTTTTTGTACCGTTGTAAACTAGGAAGTTGAAGGTTGACTGCTTTACCTGCTTGTCCCCAAACCGATTGATGAATTATTTTTCCTGCCATAGTTGGGAGGGCTTCATTTTCTTTAATAAAGGTTTCAATAGTTTTTACAAACGTTGGGTGAATATGGTCGTGTTTCCAAAAAATTGAATGGTTTAAATTAAGGTTTGCCATCAACATAAAAGGAAACAACATCGCCATTAAACTTAACCCAGATTTGGCCAATGTTGGTTTTATATAATGTTCAACTTGGGTAAAAAGACTTAGTACAAAAACTGGGTAAAGAAACAAGGCTGCTCTGTCTTCAGGAAAGTTGATTCCCAAAACCCAATTGGAAACAAGAATAGCCGAAACCGAAACCAACAACAAAAAAGGAAAAATCATCCAAGGGTTATTCTGTAGGTTTTTTATAGTGAGTTTTTTAGAAAGTTGGATGCCAAAACCTATCAAAACCAAAAGCCCTAAAATGCCAATTACAATTTGAACCAAATTACCTTCAACAAGCAATAGCTCTTTGGCCAATGAGTTTATGGTGAGTGCGAAAAAACCTTCATCGCTGCCGTAATAAAGTTTTCCTTCGCCTTGCAATTGAAGACCATACCATAAAACAAAACCTAAAGTCAATATTATTAGCCCAATAGGTGCCCAACTAGAAGCTTTATTTTGCTTTGAAATTACCATGACTAGGCCTAACAAAACCAAAATACCACAGCCCACAAAAATTAGTGTAAGGTTGCTCAATAATGCGCCAACAATTGCCAAACTTGTTACCCAAAGCCATTTTGTAGAAAGTTGTTTTTGAAACTTTACTAAACCTAAGAGGCTTAACATAAAACAACCCATTGAGAGTCCGTAACCTCTTGCCAAAGCAAAAAACTCTAAAAAATATGGAGTGCAACTAAGCACCAAAATGCATCCCCATTTTAAAAACTTATTTTGAAACAATTCTTTACCCAAGGGCCATAAAATCCAAAAAAATAGGGGGAAGGCCAAAAGATTTGGTAACCTCGGAATTAGATAGTTTTTAAATCCAAAAAGTGAAATAAAAAAGCTGCCCAATGCTGAGTTTAACAAGTGGTTATTGGCATCTACATAACCGCTAAACGGAAACCATTTTCCACTTAACATATAAGCGTGAACTGTAACCAATTCATCGTGTACCATAGGCACATAAACTGCCCTTAAAGCAAGATATAGCCAAAGGACAACAAATAAAAAAAGGGCAATTAAGCCCTCCATTTTTAAATTATTTTTCAATTAAGATTTAGGTCTTACTGTACGTTGCTCAATTCTTTTTTCGTAGTTAACTCCCTTGAAAATACGTTGCACAAAAATGCCTGGAGTATGAATAAAATTTGGGTCTAACTCACCTTCGGGCATTAGTTCTTCCACCTCGGCTATAGTAATTTTTCCTGCCATCGCCATCATAGGGTTAAAGTTTCTGGCGGTGCCTTTAAAAACTAAGTTACCTGCAGTATCACCTTTCCAGGCCTTTACAAAGGCAAAGTCTGCCGTTAAGGCACTTTCTAAAATATGAGGTTTGCCATTGTAGTCTCTAACTTCTTTTCCTTCGGCTACTTCGGTTCCGAATCCGGCAGGAGTAAAAAAAGCAGGAATTCCGGCACCACCCGCCCTGCACCTTTCGGCCAATGAGCCTTGCGGAATCAATTCAACTTCAAGCTCGCCACTCAGCATTTGACGCTCAAACTCATCGTTTTCACCAACGTAGCTTGAAATCATTTTTTTTATTTGTTTGGTTTGTAGCAACAATCCAAGGCCAAAATCATCAACACCTGCGTTGTTCGAAATACATGTTAATCCAGAAACACCGCTATTGCGCAAAGCGGCAATGCTATTTTCAGGAATGCCGCATAGGCCAAAGCCTCCGAGCATTAGTGTCATGTTATTTTTTATTCCTTTTATGGCCTCTTCGGCATTTGCTACAACCTTATTCATAACTGAAAATGTTAAGCTTCAAATGTAGCAGAATTAAAAGAAATTTTGCGTTTTGAAGGAAGTTAAAAGTTGGATTAAAACTATATGGCCAATACTTTACTTGATGAATTCAAATTCAACTCTTCTGTTTTGTTGCCTTGCTTCTTCTGTTTGCTCGTTTACCAAAGGTTCGTTTTCTCCAAAACCGTAGTAATTTATTCGGGTAGGCTCTATGCCATTGTTTATCAAAAATGAGGTTACTGCTGCTGCTCTTCTTTCAGATAATTTCTTGTTGTATTCCTCTTCTCCTTCATCATCTGTGTGGCCACTTACTTTTAATTTCCAGTTGGGTTTTGCTTTTAATACAGATAAAACACTGTTTAAATCATCGTAAGATTCTGATTTTATTTTGGCTTCGTCGAAATCGAATTGAATGTGGGTAATTAATAGAATATTGCCATCTTCTTGCTTTTTCAAATCGCCAACAGCAAAGCCTTTAAACAAATTCATGTCTATGCCATTGGTTTTTGCCATCGCCACACTTTCGTAAGATTTAAAAGAACCTGTTTTGATAAATACTCCTGAGTCAAAAACTTCGTCTCCAGCATCGGCAATGGCAATTTTCATATGATACCATTCGCCAGGCTCTAGTTTTGCTGCTGCTACTAAAACAGTTGTAAATCCATCAAATTGGTAGGTAAGCGCCAATTCACCTGCATCTTTATCTCCTTCCCACTCCATAACAGGTTTGCTGTTAAACGTTTTGTTTGGTATGTAATATTCTGCATTTCTGCCTTCGTTGATGTTGTCTACAGTAATTGGTCCGCGATTGTTGGGCAAATAAGCCAAGTTAGAATAATTTCTATCGGCTTGCTTGCTCAACAAAAAGGCAAAAACATCATTTACACCTTTGTTTACATATTCTGGATATTCTTCAGAGCCAAAAAAGTATTCGAACGAAATTGAGTCGTATTCAGTTTTAAAATCAAATTCTAAAACCACTGCATCTAAAGTTGGGTTACGAGCAATTTTTGAAAGGTCTATATCTCCTGGACTCATAACCACACCGCTATATTCGGTTGAGTTATTTGGTCCTTGAATCCCTTCGGCATAACCTGTGCTAAAAACAATTCCTTTCTCAAATAATGCTCGGTTAGAAGAGTTGTAAAAAGTGGCTACAGCATAAGGACTTCCTTTGAACCTGATGTTGGCTGCTTCTATGTTTGAGTTTTGGCCAAAAAGGTATTTTGTAACAATTTCGCTAGGAGATTTTGGTCTGCCTAATACCAATTGTCCAAAACAGTAACTTGGAAAAATCAATAAAAAAATTAGAAGAAGTCTCAAAAAATAGATTTGTCCAAAAGTAACGACAACCTTATATTTCTCGTACCCTAAGTGATGCTAAAATTTTAAAAAGAGGTTCTTTTACTTCTTCAGAAGCTTCAATTTTATGTAAATTTTCAAGGCTAGCTTCATAATATTCATTCATTTTTTGAAGAGCTAACTCTTTAATATTTAATTGATTGTAAATGGAAAGTACATTTTTAACCTTCTCTTCTGTATTGGTAGTTTGCTTTAGTAGTTTTTGAAGATTATTTTGTGTTTCTCCTTTGGCTAAACTAAGAGCAGAAAGCAATAAGTATGTTTTTTTATTTGCTATTATATCACCACCCACTTGTTTGCCGAACTTTTCTGGGTCGCCATAAGCATCTAAAATATCATCTTGTAATTGAAAAGCAATACCGAGGTTCATTCCAAAGTTTCCAATAAAGTCAACAGCTTCATCAGAAGCATTGGCTCTTATTGCGCCAATTCTTAAACTACCATCAAGTAAGGCAGCAGTTTTTAGACTTATCATATTGATATAATCTTCAATAGAAACATTTTCAGCGGTTTCAAAATCCATATCAAACTGTTGGCCTTCGCAAACCCTTATGGCAGTTGTATTAAATACTTTAACAATTTCTGGAAGCTGCTCTGATGGGCAATTTACCAAGTGTTCGTAGGCTTTTATCATAATTAAATCTCCTGATAAAATTCCTGTATTAATATTCCATTTGGTATGAATAGTTGCCTTGCCTCTTCGGTATGGCGCTTGGTCCATAATATCATCATGGGCCAAAGTAAAGTTGTGAAATAGTTCTACTGCAAGTGCTTGAGGAACTGCATTTTCGAAATCTTCTTTAAAAAGGGAATATGCAGCAAGCACCAAAGCAGGTCTCATTCTTTTGCCACCCAAATTCATTAAATACCCAGCAGGCTCATATAAACCTTTAGGTTTTAGCTGATGCACATCTAAATTTTGGATGGCATTTTCTATTGTTTGAATAAAGTTTTGCAAAGTTGCTCTTTGTGTTAAAATCATGCCCACCTAAACTAAAAATGGGCAAAAAAGTTTACTCAAAATCTTTTTCTTGTTCTACAATTCTGAAAAGATAATCGCCATAGCCACTCTTTTTTAGAGGTTCTGCTAAAGCTAGAAGTTGTTGTTTATCAATAAATTTCATGCGGTAAGCAATTTCTTCGATACAGCTAATTTTCAAGCCTTGTCTTTTTTCTAAAACTTCAACATATTGGCCAGCTTCAAGTAACGAGTCAATTGTGCCTGTATCTAACCAAGCTGTTCCTCTATCAAGAATTTGAACTTTAAGTCTGCCTTGACGCAAGTACTCTTTGTTTACATCTGTAATTTCATATTCGCCACGAGCACTAGGCTTTAGTTCTTTGGCAATTTTTACTACGTCGTTATCATAAAAATACAACCCAGGTACAGCAAAATTTGATTTTGGTTTTGCAGGTTTTTCTTCGATGGATAGTGCTTTTTGGTTTTTGTCGAAATCTACCACACCATATCTTTCTGGGTCGTTTACATGGTAAGCAAAAACAACTCCACCATCTGGGTCAACGCTTTCTCTTAAACTTTTAGGTAGTTTAGAACCATAAAAAATATTGTCTCCTAAAACTAAAGCCACTTTGTCGTTTCCAATAAAATCAGCGCCAATAACAAAGGCTTGAGCAAGGCCATTCGGAATTTCTTGAACGGCATAAGAAAAACTACAGCCCAATTGTTTACCATCGCCCAAAAGTTTCTCGAAGTTTGGTAAATCGTGAGGAGTTGAAATAATTAAAATCTCTTTGATGCCTGCCAACATTAGTAACGAAAGCGGATAATAAATCATTGGCTTGTCGTAAATTGGCATCATTTGTTTGCTCATGGCAAGTGTTAATGGATGCAACCTTGTACCTGATCCGCCTGCTAAAATTATTCCTTTCATTCGTCTTTATTTTGAATATTATAATTTCCTTTATCTATTTCTAAAATGTTGAGGTCGATGTCTTCTTCTTCATCATAAATATCCATCATTGGCTCGTTAAAGGCTTTGGTTAATATTCTTTTTTCTAGCGTTAGCAGCATAGATGGCAAGAAAATTAAATTGGCTAACATGGCTACAAAAAGCGTACATGAAACCAATACTCCCAAAGCCTGGGTTCCGCCAAATTCTGACGAATCGAAAACAGAAAAACCAAAAAACAAAATAATAGAGGTGTAAATCATACTAGTTCCCGTATCCTTTAAAGAGATTAAAACTGCTTCTCTAATATTCATGGCTTTGGCCCTGTATTCTTGCCTAAATTTTGCCAAAAAGTGTATGGTATCATCTACAGAAATACCAAAAGCGATACTAAAAACTAAAATTGTTGATGGCTTTAAATTGATGTTAAAATATCCCATTAATCCAGCAGTAATTATCAACGGAATTAGGTTGGTAGCTATTGATATCAATATCATTCTTAATGAAGAAAATAGTAAGGCCATAATAAACCCAACCAGCACAATGGCAATGGCCAAACTCATAAAAAGGTTTTCTACCAAATAGGTGGTTCCTTTAAGGTAAACAATACTTTGGCCTGTTACATCTACATTGAATTTTTCGGGTGGGAAAATTGAGTCAATTCTTGGCCTTAAATCTTCAACCAAAGCCTCCATTTCATGAGTACCTAAATCTGCTACTTGAACATTGATTCTTGCATATTGGTAGCTTGTATCCATAAAAGTTTTGAGAAAGTTTGTGTTGCCAGTTGCATTATCAATATAGGGTTTAAAAAATGCTCTTTCTCTAGTGTTGATTAATTCATATTTCTTAGGATTACCTCCATAAAAAGCTTGCTTGGTGAATTTTATTCCATCTACAATAGAAAGGGGTTTTGAAAATTCAGGATAGCTTTGAATTTTATCCTGAAGTTTTTCCATTCGCTTTAATGTGCTGAAATTCAAAATTTCGCGAGGTTGTTTGCCATCGATGGAAATTAAAAATGGCATAACCCCAGCAAAGTTATCTTCAAAAAATTTGAGGTCTTTTCTAACTTGGTGATTTTTTGGTAAATCATCAACTAGGTTTCCAGTTACCTGAATTTTTGAAATTCCGATAAAAGACAAAACAAGTAAAATGCTTACAATCCAATACACCTTTGTGCGATGACTGCTAACTATGATTACAAGTTTGTTTACAAAGTTTTCCATCCAAGTATAATTGAGATGGTTGATGTGTCTTTCTTTTGGGTCAGCTTGGTAGGAGTAAATTATTGGTATTAGCAGGATAGAAAAAGTAAAAATAAAGACGATACTGAAGGTGGCTAAAATTCCGAACTCAACCAAAATTTTACTTGCCGTAAAGCCAAAGGTCAAAAAGCCAATTGCGGTTGTTGCATTGGTCATCATGGTGGCTCTACCAATTTTGGTAATTACCCTTGTAAGGGCCTTAATTTTATTGCCATGAAGTTTAAACTCGCTATGGTATTTATTTATTAAAAATATACAATTGGGTATGCCAATAACAATAATTAATGGCGGAATAATACTCGATAAAATATTGATTTCGTAACCAAGTAACACCATTGTTCCGAGTGACCAAATTACCCCTAGAATTACTACGAGCATAGATATCCAAACAGGCTTTATCGACCTGAAAAAGAAGAATAAAATAAGTATGGTAACCAAGGCTGCAAAAACCACAAACATCATGAGTTCTGACTTTACCAATTGTGTCATTACTGTTCTAATATGCGGAAGCCCCGAATAATGCATTTGTATGTTTTTGCTTTCTCCAAACCCATCAGTTTGGGCAAAGAGTTCGTCAATTAGCCGCATTCGGTCTTCTGAGTAAAAAACATCTTTGTTTAAAGAAATGGCAATTAGGGAAACATTTGTTTTGGTGTTAAAAAGTACACCCTCGTAGAAAGGCAAACTTTGAATAATGTTTTTTAGGCTATCTAACTCTTTTTGGGTTGAGAGTGGACCTGTAACAATTGGTTCTAAACTAAACCTTTTTTCATCTGTAATTTTTACCAAATTGTAAACGCTAGAGGCAGATATTATGGTATCAACTCCATCAATGGCTTTAAGGTTTTGGTTTAGCAAATACCAATCGTTAAATAGCTCAACACTTTCGAAAATATCCTTTTTAACACCAACAATTAAAACAAAGCTTTCTTCACCAAACCGATTTCTAAATTCTTGGTATTTTAATATAGTTGAATCGTAAGCCGGGAGCATTTCTGGCAAGCCATAAGAGAGTTTTACCTTAGTTGCATTATAGCCCATAAATAGGGTAATAATGGCCAAGCTAATTAGGATAAAGAGCCTTTTTCTAAGAATTAAATTAGCAATGGTTAACCACATAATGAGTTGCAAATATGATAATATATTGGCTTATTAATTAAAACAAATAAAATTGGTCTTTTTTGTTTTGCCCATACGACTAAAAGTTTTATTTTTAAAATTTTATCAATTTATGAAAAAGTATTTACTGATTTTGTTAGTTGTAATTAATTTAAAGGTAAAATCACAAGAAACAATAATTAGAGTTCATAAGATTACAGATGAATTAATTTGCCAAGGATTTGTTTTAAAAAGCGATTCTTCAATTTATCATGGAGCATTTGCTATGTTTTTTGAAGGAAAAAAAATAGCAGTAGGAAATTATTCTATGGGAAAAAAAAGTGGAAAATGGACGCGTTTTTACCCTAATGGAAACCCAAGCCAAATTGGTTTTTTTGTTTCTGATTTAAAACATGGTAAATGGCAATATTTTTATCAATCTGGAGAATTAGCCTCTACAATTTACTATAACAGAAATAATAAAGAAGCAAAATGGATAGGATATTACAAAAATGGAAATAAGTCTGCGGAGTTAAATTTTAAAAACAATAACCCTATTGGGGAACAAGCTTATTATTACAATAATGGACAAATTGCTTTTTATTCAAAGGTTGATTCCATTAACCCAAGAAAAATTATTGTTGGAAGATACTTTGAAAATAACAATCTATTTGAATCATATACAATGTTAAACAATGAGTTTGACGGAGAGTACAAAAGGTATTTTTTAAATGGAGTATTAAAAGACCATTTTGTTTTTGAAAGAGGTAATTTAAAGGAGGTCATTGAATCCAATAATATTGGAAGGCTTTAAATTAGATATTGGAACATTTAAAAACGGCAATGGTCTTTTAAAAAGGTTTGATGAGAAAGAAGAAGTAATATCTGAAGTAAATTATGAAAACGGAATAAAAGAAGGAGAAGCTTTTTTCTATGATTCTGATGGACATCTTAGAACAAAGGGGTTTTATTTACATGACAAGCCAACTGGAACTTGGTCAACCTACCTATATACGCCTAAACCTAAGTTATATGAGGAGATTTCTTATTTATGCCAAGGATTGGTTCGATATAAAAAAACAGAAACAAAAGGGATGGGATTTGTAGAGGGGTTTTTTTTAAACGAAACGGCTCATGGGGAATGGAAAAAATATAACTATTACGGCGAATTAGAATCCTCTAGAAGCTTTAGAAAAGGAAATTATCATGGACCAGTAAAAATTTATAAAAACAATGCTGTAATTGTAGAAGGTCAATTTGCCTATGGAGATAGTACAGGTAATTGGACATTCTTTTATCCTAATGGAAAGGTAAACCAGAAAGTTGTTTTTAATAATAATCCGTATATAGATTCAACCGTGCAAGAGCAACATACAACCTTTAGGATTGAAGAAGTTACAAAGGTGTTTGGAACTTTTAATTGGATATCATTTAGGTTTAAAGACTATTTTTCAAATAACATTTACACTTATCCTAAACTGTTTCCTGAGTTTGAAAAATCTTATGACTTTTACCCTATTACTTACCCACCAGCATTTGCAGGAATTTACAATGAATTTGTAGACTATTTTTTAAGAAATTTAGTTGAAATTTATAAGGATGAATCAGAAAATCTAAAAGGCAACTTAGGGCTAGAGGTTGAAATTGATGAATTTGGGGAAGCTTCAAAAGTTTTTGTAAGAAAAGGTTTAGGAAATAATTTAGATGAAATGGCAAAGAAAATGACCAATTATCTTCCTTATTTTGAGCCTAAACTAGTTGCAGGAATACCCCAAGAAGGAGTTTTAAAAATTAATGTTTCCAATGTTAATAGTTTATTCGACTAAAATTAAATCTATTGAAATTTAGTATTCAAGTAGTAATTTTTATTTTTTCGGTTGCTCCAAATTTGATTTTTGCAAAAAAAATTACCAAAAAATTAACTTCCGAATTAAAAATAGTTTACCAAGTTAACCACCAAGACACATCCATTAAAAATGGGTTTTACGAAGAGTATTTTCAGAATACATTATTGGTAAAAGGAAACTACCAAAACAATCAAAAAAGTGGAAATTGGGAGTGGAATTATTCAAACGGGAAAAAACACATAATTGCCTCTTTTGAAAATAATAAAAAGCATGGCCAATGGAAATATTTCCACCAAAATGGAAATTTAAAAGCAACCATTAGTTTTAAAAATGGATTAAAATCAGGTACTTGGGTAGCATATAACATAACCGGAAACAAAACCTCTATTGCCAATTATCAAGCCGATAGCCTTTTTGGTGAGCAAGTTCAATATCATGAAAACAACGAAATAGCTATTTATAAAACTATTGGAATTGCAGAAGGCAAAAAACAAATATCAATTTCAAAATATTACGACAACGCAAAGCTTTTTGAAAGTTATGTTTTAATAAACCAAAAAATTGATGGTGATTACAAAAAATATCATCCATCAGGAATAATTTGGGAGGATTTTACCTACCAAAATGGAGATTTGATTTTGGTAAATAAAATGCAAAATGCAACAGGCAAAAAGCTTTTTATGGGGTCGTTTAGAGAGGGAAATGGCGAATTATTTAGATACCATGGAAACGGACTAAAATACAGCCAAGAAAACTATAAAAATGGAAAACTTTACGGAAAGGCATTGTACTTTATCGATAATGTGTTACGCGTTGATGGCTTCTACTTTAAGGGCAAACCAATGAGTACCTGGAAATATTACAGTGAATACAAAAAGCTTTTAGAAGATCGAATTTATTTTGGTTTAAACGATTACCAATACGTTGTTGAATATGGAATAAGCGGAGAAGAAAGGTTTGAGGGAGAAGAGATAAGTGGGCTAAAAACCGGCACTTGGAAAGAGTATAATTTTTATGGAGACTTGTCTTCAATTTCTAATTATCATTTTGGGGAATTAAACGGAGAGTTTAAAAGATTTGATGGAAATATCATGTTGGAAAAAGGCGGATATTTTTACGGTGAAAAAGTAGGTAGGTGGCAAACGTTCAACAAATCAGATAAAGTGGTATACGAAGAAGTTTACGCCAAATCGGTTTCTTTTGATACTACCTCAGTTCAAATTGAAAAAAAACCTCTAGTATTTAATCCGTCTTCGAACTTTAAATTTTCACCAAATATTAAGGCCTTAAATTTTATATCGAATTCGTTAAAAGAAGACGAATATATTAACCAATACATTACTCTACCTAACGAGGCAGAGCAATTAAATGTAAAAGGAACTGTTATTGCGCATCTTTATGTAAACGAATTTGGCGCCATAGAAAAAATAAAAATTCAAAGAGGCATAGGTTTTGGATGCGACAAAGAGGTTAAACGTGTATTAAATTTGTTACCACATTATGAACCTGCTTTATTTGATGGCATGCCTAAAGAAACCATACTGGTTAAAGAATTCACTTTTGGTGAAGACCTTTAATATTTTGGTTATTGCCTTATTGCTTCAAGCATGTTCTGCAAGTAAAGCTTTAGAAAGTGGTAATTATGATTTAGCCATTTCTCGAGCCGTATCAAAACTAGAGAGGCAGCCAAACAACTATACATCAATAGAAACTTTAAAATCAGCTTACCAAAAAAGCACCCAAAGTGAACTTGAAAAAATTGAAACTCTAAAAAATGAAAATACAGCCGAAAGTTGGGAAAGTGCATTTTTTAGCTATGAACAAATAATACGAAAGCAGCGTCAAATTTCGGGATTAGAATCTTTAGACCAAATTTTATCGTTTAACGATTTTAATGGAGAAGCTGAAAATGCAAAAACAAAAGCTGCCATTTTGTTTTTTGAAAAAGGCGAAAAGGTTTTAGAAAATGCAATAACCAAAAGAGATTACCAAATTGCTTATGAGCTTCTTTCGAAAACAAATAAATATTCACCAAATTATAAAAATGTAACCGATTTATTGGCCGCTACAAAAGAACAAGGCACTTACCATATTTTAATAACCATTGAAAACCCAAATAACCTCGCATTGCCTGATGAGTTTATTCCAATGCTTACCCAATTTAAAGAGGAAAAACTGAATAAAACTTGGGCCATTTTTTATAGTAAATACGAAATAGGAAAAATTTATGATTACAACGCCAATTTGGTTTTAGAAGCCTTTGCAGTTGGCTCTGACAAAACAGAAACCAAAAAGTACAATGAAGAAAGAGATGTAATTACCTCATATAAAATTGAAAAAGACGAAAAAGGCAATGTAAAAAAAGATGATAAAGGCGAAGTAATCAAAACCCCTGTTTACACAACTAAAAAAGCTTCAATAACAAAAACTATTCGAAGTAAAGAGGCTTTTGTAAGGGGAAACTTACAGCTAATTGATAATTTTAATATGAATACTTTTAAAACTGTAAATGTTTCGGGAAATTATAAATTTGAAAGTGAAACAGCAACCTACAAAGGCGATGAAGTCGCGCTGAGCAAAGACACAAAAAGCTTGATTAAAGCAAAGCTAAAACCTTTCCCAACTTATAAATCTATATTGATGGATGCTGGTGCAGACCTAAGAAGCAATTTATTTCTGCAACTGAGAATTAACCAAAACCAGTTTGGTGAATAACTCCTTGTATTTTTGCAAGCATATTGAAACTTAAATACCAATTAATTTTTGTAAAAACCTTAACTCTTTCCAAACTTTGGAACGCGGGGGTTTTGTTTGTAAGCTATTACCTTTCGCTTTGGTTAAAAAAACCATTGGTTTGGGGTATGCCAGCAAGTATGTCTATTGAACCCACAACAGCCTGTAATTTAAGATGCCCCGAGTGCCCTAGTGGATTGAGAAGTTTTACTCGCCCAACAGGTAATTTGCAACAAAAACTGTTAGAGAAAACTATTGCCGATACCAAAAAGTATTTAACCACTTTAACGTTTTACTTTCAAGGCGAACCTTTTATCAATCCCAATTTTTTGGATATGGTAAAAACAGCTTCAGATAATAATATTTACACCATTACATCTACAAATGCTCACTTTTTAACGCCTCAAAATGCTGAAAAATCTGTAACAAGCGGTCTTCATAAGATGATAATTTCCATAGATGGAACCACCCAAGAAACCTATCAGCAATATCGTAAAGAAGGCACCCTAAGTAAAGTTATAGAAGGAGCCAAAAATATGGTTGAGGCCAAAAAGAAACTCAACAGTTTAACTCCGTTATTGGTATTTCAGTTTTTAGTGGTAAAACCAAACGAACATCAAATTGATGAGGTTTATAAACTTGCGGATGAAATTGGCATTGATGAAGTTACCTTAAAAACAGCCCAGATTTATGATTTCGAAGATGGAAACCCTTTAATTCCAGAAAACGAAAAATACTCTCGCTATACCAAACTAGCCATTGGAAAATATAAAATAAAAAACAAGCTTTTAAATCAATGTTGGCGTATGTGGCAAGGTTCTGTAATTACTTGGGATGGCAAAGTTGTGCCTTGTTGTTTTGACAAAGATGCCCAGCACCAAATGGGAAATATATCAATACAAAGCTTCAAAGATGTTTGGCACAGCAAACCCTATAAAAATTTTAGAAAAGCTTTACTTACTTCAAGAAGCGAAATAGATATTTGTAAAAATTGCTCAGAAGGTACTGAAGTTTTTGCTTAAGGTTTTGGAATAATAAATTTTATTGCGGTTCCAATACCTAACTCTGAATCAATCCAGAATTTTCCTTCGTTGTGTTTAACAAAATAATAGGCTTTCGTTAAGCCAAAACCACCGCCCATAGTTTTTTTATCTCTCATATTGGTTGCTCGGTAACCAAACTCTACCACTTTATCAATTTCATTTTGTGGAATACCATGGCCATTGTCTTTTACCTCAAAAGAAATATCTTTTTCTGTTTCAGTTAATATAGCGTCTATTTGACCTCCAAAAGGAGTATATTTTCTGGCATTAGCCATCAAATCTCTCATGATATCAATAACCTTATCATGACAAAAAATAGTTGTATTGTCTAAACTATTAATGTTAGAATGAACCAAATAATCGTTAGGTAATTGCTCTGTATCTTTGTATATGATTCGGTATTTTCCTTTGGCATTTTTTTCTACAGCTTTAAAAAACTGTATAAAGCTATCTTCAATTTCCTCAACATTAAAAACCTTCCAGCCACCATCATTCTGGAGTCTTTTGTTCATTTCCCCAACCCGTTTATCAATTACTTCAAAAACACTGTATATGTTTTCTCTTTCTTCAATAATGTCCTTGTTGGTTAAAGCTTCGGGATATTTTTCTAGGGTTTTCTCAAATTTCTCGAAAAAAGAAGATTTTAAATTTGGATAATTTTTAAGGTTTTTAATAAGTTGGAATCTGCTTTTTAAAACATCCTTTAAATTATGAATTAACTTGGTGTTTTCGTTGAGAACGCCTTCAATACCTAAATCAAATTCAATTAAATAACAAAGAGATGTAACCACAGAAAGAACATTGTAAAAGCTATGCATGTCGAGCATAGATTGTTCTTCTGAAGATAAAGGAAGGTACTTGGTTATTTCCATATATAAGCCGTCCAATTTACCTATAAAAATGTTGTAAAGGTTTAGTTTATTCGCATTATTTTTAGAGCAAAATTTAACAAATGCAAAATCACGAAATTGATTACAAAATCATAGGCGAAGAAATGCAATGTGTTGAGATAGAACTCGACCCAAATGAAACCGTTATTGCTGAAGCGGGCGGCCTAATGTATATGAATAGCAACATCGAAATGAATACCATTTTTGGCGATGGCTCAAACCAAGACTCAGGAATTTTTGGCAAACTTTTGAGTGGCGCAAAACGTGTATTAACAGGCGAAAGCTTGTTTATGACAACCTACACACATCGAGGTTCAGGTAAATCTCATGTTTCTTTCGCGTCTCCTTATCCTGGTAAAATTATACCTCTTAATTTAGAAAACTATGGAGGCAAAATAATTTGCCAAAAAGATGCCTTTTTGTGCGCAGCAAAAGGCGTTGCAGTTGGTATTGCTTTTCAAAAAAGATTAGGGGTAGGTTTTTTTGGTGGCGAAGGCTTTATCATGCAAAAACTTGAAGGAGACGGAATGGCGTTTGTACATGCAGGAGGAACAATTGTTGAAAAAACACTTCAACCTGGCGAAACCCTTAAAGTAGATACAGGCTGTTTAGTAGCTTTAACGCAAGATGTAGATTATGATATAGAAATGGTTAAGGGCATAAAAACTGCTTTTTTTGGTGGCGAAGGTTTATTTTTAGCTTCCCTTCGTGGACCCGGAAAAGTTTGGATACAATCTTTACCTTTTTCAAGGTTGGCAAGCAGAATATTTGCAGCTGCTCCTCAAATGGGAGGCAAACAAAAAGGCGAAGGAAGTGTTTTAGGAGGGTTAGGCAATTTGCTTGATGGCGATAACAGATTTTAAAATTTAAACCAATCAACATGAAAAAATTAATTTACAGTTTAGCTTTTGTAGCAATTGTTGCGATAACTGTTGCATTTACAAATGCCCCTGAAGGACCAGAAATAAAAACCCTAGAAATAGGAAAAACCGCTCCAGAAATTGGTACCATGCTAAAACAAACCAATGGAGAAGAGTTAATGCTAAGAACACTTGTGAGTAAAAAAGGGTTGTTGGTTGTTTTTTCTTGCAACACTTGTCCTTTTGTGGTGGCTTGGGAAGATAGATACAATGATATTTATGATTTATGCAAAGCCAACGGAATTGAAATGATTTTGGTAAACTCAAACGAAGCAAGAAGAGATGGTGATGATGCCCCAAAAGCCATGGATAAACACGCCGAAAAATTGGGCTACAAAGCCAATTATTTAATTGATGAAAAATCAAGTTTGGCCAATGCTTGGGGAGCAAGAACAACACCTCATGTTTTCTTATTCGACCCCCAATTTATTTTAAGATACGAAGGCGCTATTGACGATAACCACAAAAACAAAGAAGAGGTTACCCAACAATATTTGATGAATGCCATTAAAAACCTAGGAGAAGGCAAAACTATTGACCCAGCAAACACAAAGGCTTTAGGCTGCAGTATAAAGCGGGTTTAACTCACCAAAATTATAAGGGGCATCGCCCCTTTTTTTATGCAATAATTTTAGAGTAATCCAACCATTTAAAGCGCAAATTGCCATTGTAAATTGTAATTTCGCAGCCTTAAATTTTTACTATGTATCGTACGCACAATTGTGGAGAATTAAACATAAACAACCTAAACCAAAATGTAACCTTGGCGGGATGGGTTCAAAAAAGTAGAGACCTTGGCGGGATGACTTTTGTTGACCTTAGAGATCGCTATGGTATTACCCAATTGGTTTTTAATTCAGAAACCAATAAAACTTTGGCAGATCAAGCCCAAAAGTTAGGAAGAGAGTTTGTTATTCAAGCGGCAGGTAAGGTGATTGAAAGAGAAAGTAAAAATGCAAAAAATCCTACCGGCGAAATAGAAATTGAAGTTTCAGAATTAAACATTTTAAATGCTTCAAAAACACCTCCTTTTACCATCGAAACCGAATCTGATGGTGGAGATGAGTTGCGCATGAAATACAGGTATTTAGATTTAAGAAGAGAGCCGCTTCAACAAAACATTGCTTTGCGTCACAGACTTTCAGTTGAAACAAGAAAGTATTTAGATGCTCAACATTTTTTCGAAATAGAAACACCATTTTTAATCAAATCAACACCTGAGGGGGCAAGAGATTTTGTGGTTCCATCAAGAATGAACAAAGGTCAGTTTTATGCTCTTCCTCAATCGCCACAAACCTTTAAGCAAATTTTAATGGTAAGTGGTTACGACAGGTATTTTCAAATTGTTAGATGCTTTAGAGATGAAGATTTGAGAGCCGACAGGCAACCTGAATTTACCCAAATAGATTGCGAAATGGCTTTTGTTGAGCAAGAAGATATTTTGCAAACTTTCGAAGGGCTTGTTAGACATTTATTCAAAACCGTAAAAGGAATCGAGTTACCAGAATTTGTTAGAATGCCTTACAGCGAAGCCATGGAAAAATATGGTTCAGATAAACCAGATTTACGTTTCGGGATGGAGTTTGTAGATTTTACAACTCTTGGGCAAGGCAAAGGCTTTAAAGTGTTTGATTCTGTAGAAGCCATATTAGGCATCAATGCTTCAGGTTGTGCTAACTATTCAAGAAAAGAACTGGACGCCCTAACCGATTTTGTTAGAAAACCACAAATTGGGGCAAATGGTTTGGTATATGTAAAATGCAACGAAGATGGAACCTTTAAATCATCAGTAGATAAATTCTTTAACCAAGCACAATTGGCCGAATGGGCTGAAAAAGCAGGAGCTGAAAAAGGCGATTTATTATTGCTTTTGGCTGGCGATAAAGCCAAAACCCAAAAACAACTCAATGAGTTACGTTTAGAAATGGGCAACAAATTAGGTCTTAGAGATAAAACGGTTTATGCACCAATGTGGGTTTTAGATTTCCCATTGTTGGAGTGGGATGAAGACACCAAACGTTTTTATGCCATGCATCATCCTTTTACTTCACCTAAACCAGAAGATATACCATTATTAACCGAAAATCCAGGTAAAGTAAGAGCAAATGCTTACGATATGGTAATTAACGGTGTTGAGCTTGGTGGAGGGTCAATTAGAATTCACGACAAAGAAGTTCAAAAAAATATGTTTACGCTTTTAGGTTTTTCTGATGAAGAAGCACAAGCACAATTTGGCTTTTTGATGAACGCATTTGAATACGGTGCTCCTCCTCATGGTGGTATAGCTTTTGGTTTCGATAGACTTTGTGCTATGTTTGGTGGCCACGACTCAATTAGAGATTATATAGCTTTCCCAAAGAACAATTCAGGAAGAGATTTAATGATTGATTCTCCATCAGTTATTTCTACTGAGCAAATGGTAGAATTGGGTTTAGATTACCGAACAGAGTCTTAAACAAGAAATAATCACACAAAAAAAACCTCCAACTGAAAAGTTGGAGGTTTTTTTATTCCATTTTTTGAGGCTACAAAGTACCTCTTTTTTCTTGCTCTCTTTCTATTGATTCGAAAAGTGCTTTGAAGTTTCCTGCTCCAAATCCTCTAGCACCCATTCTTTGAATAATTTCAAAAAATAAGGTAGGCCTATCTTCAACAGGTTTGGTGAAAATTTGCAACAAATAGCCTTCTTCGTCGGCATCTATCATAATACCCAAAGCTTTTAGTTTTTCAATGTCTTCAGTCAACTCGTGGTTATGGGCCGCAAGCCTTTTGGGTACTAAATTGTAATACTCATCTGGAGGGGTAGATAAAAACTCAACTCCTCTAGATCTCAATTTAGAAACTGTGGTTAAAATATCATTTGTAGCTACAGCAATGTGTTGTACGCCCGGGCCTTCGTAAAAGTCTAAATACTCTTCAATTTGCGATTTTTTCTTGCCTTCAGCGGGCTCGTTAATTGGGAATTTTATTCTACCATTTCCGTTGCTCATTACTTTACTCATCAAGGCTGAATACTCAGTATGAATTTGCTTATCATCAAACGAGAGAAAATTTACAAAACCCATTACATCTTCATACCACTTAACCCAAGTGTTCATCTCGCCCCAACCTACATTACCAACCATGTGGTCAATGTATTTAAGCCCTACAGGCTCGGGGTTGTATTCAGATTCCCATTTTACATATCCAGGTAAAAAATGACCATTATAATTTTTTCGTTCAACAAAAACATGTACAGTTTCACCATAAGTATAAATTCCTGACCTTACAACTTCGCCATGCTCATCTTTTTCAATGGTTGGTTCCATAAAAGATTTTGCTCCTCTGCTTGTCGTTTCTTTCCATGCTTGTGCAGCATCTTCAACCCAAAGGGCCACAAACTTTACGCCGTCGCCATGTTTGGCTAAATGTTTGTTAATTGGCGAGCTAGAGTTTAACGGAGTAGTTAATACTAGCCTAATTTTATCTTGTTTTACAACATAAGAAGAGTATTCTTTACAACCTGTTTCTAAGCCTTTGTAGGCATATGATTGAAAACCAAATGCCGACTTGTAAAAATGAGCCGCTTGTTTGGCGTTTCCAACATAAAACTCAACGTAATCAGTTCCTAATAAAGGTAAAAAATCTTGCGCGTCTTCAAAGATTTTTTCCAAACCATAATCAACGCTTTTTAATCCATTTTCTGTTGCCATAATTTTTTTATTAATGCTTCAAAATATAAAATTTAATGTTCTAACCAAGATTGGTAATACTTTCCATCTGCAATTTGCATAGCAGCTTCAGTTACCATCAATGGCTTAAAAGTATCAACCATAACAGCCAATTCATCTGTTTTTTCCTTACCAATACTTCTTTCCATTGCACCAGGGTGCGGACCATGAGGAATTCCAGCTGGATGCACAGAAATATGACCTGGCCCAATATCATTTCGGCTCATAAAATCGCCGTCTACATAATACAAAACCTCATCAGCATCTATGTTAGAATGGTTGTAAGGAGCCGGAACCGAATCAGGATGATAATCGTAAAGCCTCGGTACAAAAGAGCAAATTACAAAAGCATCGGTTTCGAATGTTTGATGAATTGGAGGTGGTAAATGAATCCTTCCTGTAATTGGCTCAAAATCGTGAATAGAGAAAGCATAAGGATAATTATACCCATCCCAACCTACTACATCAAAAGGATGTGAAGCGTATAAAAAGTCATTCAAAAATCCTTGTTTTTTAACTTTTATAACAAAATCTCCACTTTCATTGTGTGTCTCTAAATTATGTGGTTTCCTTATGTCTCTCTCGCAAAATGGGGAATGCTCTAGAAGTTGACCAAACCAATTGCGATATCTTTTTGGGGTGTAAATAGGTCTTTTCGATTCAACAATAAAAAGTCGGTTATCGCTTGTATCAAACTCCATTTGGTATATCATACCTCTTGGTACTACCAAATAATCACCATATTTAAAATCTAAAGTACCCAAGAAGGATTTTAGCTTTCCTGTACCTTTATGAACAAAAATTACTTCATCAGAATCTGCATTTTTGTAAAAGTAATCTTGCGATAAATTGGTTGGTGCTGCCAAAGCAATTTGAACATCTTGGTTCATCAAAACCACTTTTCGCGATTCTAAATAATCAGCTTCCGGCTTCACATTAAATCCGTGTAAACGAAGAGATTTTAAGTTGTTTTCAACTGCAATTTTAGGCGCAATATTTACAGACTTTAAAATTTCTTTTACTTGCGTTGGCCTTTGTTCGTGGTATAGTAATGATGACATTCCATCAAACCCGATGGTGCCAAATAATTGTTCGTAGTAAAAACTGCCATCAGGCTTTTTGAAAACAGTGTGTCTTTTTGGGGGAATTTTTCCCAATTGATGATATATCGGCATAGTGGAAAATTTGATGCAAATTTAAGAAACCAATACGGCCTTAATAAATGATATACCTCAACTTTGGTTAATTTAGAACAGAAAAAAATTATGCTCTAAAATATGATAGATTTGCGGGGCAATTTAGAAAAAGAAATAAATGGAAAGAATTCTTGTTGTTGGCGCATTAGGGCAAGTTGGTAGAGAACTTTTGCAAGCTTTAAACTTAAAGTTTGGGATAGAAAATGTAATATCATCTGATATTAGACAGTCCCAAGACATAGAAAATCAGCAAGAAATTTTAGATATACTTGACAAAGACGGTCTTGCTAATCTTGTAAAAAGAGAAAAAATAACCCAAGTTTATAACCTAGCAGCATTGCTATCTGCAACAGCCGAAAAAAACATAAAGTTTGCTTGGCAACTTTCTATTGATGGGCTTTTTAACGTTTTAGACCTTGCCAAAGAAGGTTTGATTAAAAAAGTTTTTTGGCCTAGTTCAATTGCTGTTTTTGGGCCAACTACCCCTAAAGAAAATACACCTCAAAATACTATTGTTGAACCCAATACAGTTTACGGAATTGGAAAGCAAGCTGGTGAGCAATGGTGTAATTATTACAATCAAAAATTTGGAGTAGATGTTAGAAGTATTCGTTATCCTGGTTTAATTGGCTACAAAAGTTTGCCAGGTGGAGGAACCACAGATTATGCTGTAGGTATTTTTTATGAAGCTTTAAGAAAAGGCAGTTATGAATGCTTTTTGAGTGAAAACTCAACTCTACCTATGATGTATATGGAAGATGCTATTAGGGCTACTGTAAGTATAATGGAAGTACCAAAAGAGCAAATTAAAATACGTACTTCATACAATTTAGCAGGGTTTAGCTTTTCTCCAGCCGATTTGGCTGTAGCTATCAAAAAGCATATTCCAGACTTTGAAATTTCTTACAAACCAGACTTCAGAAATGATATTGCAGCTACTTGGCCTGCTTCAATTGATGACTCTAGCGCAAGGCAAGATTGGGGTTGGAAGCCAAACTTTACGGTTGAAGGTTTAGTTGAAATAATGTTACGAGAACTAAAATCAAGAATTTAATGAGGAGGCTTTTTTTATTTTCTATTACACTATTGGTTTTTGGTTGTGCGCCTGAGCAGAAAAAACAAGAATCCAATAAACCTGTAAAACCATTTATAGTAACAAAACCTTATTTTTCTCCTTTTAATGCCGATTCGGCTTATAATTTTGTTGAAGCTCAGGTAGCATTTGGTCCAAGAGTTCCTAACACAAAACCACATCAAGAAACAGCTAAATATTTAGAACAAACCCTAAAAAGATTAGGAGCAAATGTTTTTGTTCAAAAAGCTCAAGTAACAGCTTATAACAATGAAAAACTCAATATTTTTAACATAATAGGAAGAGTTTTTCCAGAAAAAGAAAACCGCGTTTTGCTTTTTGCCCATTGGGATTCGAGACATATTGCAGACAGAGATAAAAACGAAGAAAATAAAGATCAACCCATTTTGGGAGCAAATGATGGAGCAAGCGGAGTAGGAGTAATTTTAGAAGTAATTAGAGCACTACAAGCCGATTCAACTAAACCAAATATTGGAGTAGATGTAATCTTTTTTGATGCCGAAGATTATGGGCAACCTAATGATGTACAAATGGGCCAAAAGG
>Ga0206131_10001272_pt1 | contig 32646 bp, 31 predicted proteins | sample Helgoland_Spring_FD_148636 | JGI IMG/M metagenome (GOLD analysis project Ga0206131, IMG submission 148636) | Pelagic subsurface seawater microbial communities from Kabeltonne, Helgoland, North Sea - Helgoland_Spring_Bloom_20160517_1 | ecosystem: Environmental > Aquatic > Marine > Epipelagic ... | reverse complement strand
ATATATGAAGGTGATTTTGTTGATAACCGCTGGCATGGTGTAGGTATACGATATAATTATGAAGGTAATAAGATATATGTAGGTAATTATGTTAATGAAAGAAGAGAAGGTAAAGGTATAGAATATGACGAAGGTAATAAGATATATGAAGGTGATTTTGTTGATAACCGCTGGCATGGTGTAGGTATAGAATATAATTATGAAGGTTATAAGACATACAGTGGTAATTATGTTAATGGAAAAAGAGAAGGTGAAGGTATACGATATAATTCAGAAGGTAATAAGACATACAGTGGTAATTATGTTAATGGAAAAAGAGAAGGTGTAGGTATAGAATATAATTATGAAGGTTATAAGACATACAGTGGTAATTATGTTAATGGAAAAAAACAAGGTGAAGGTATATATTATTACGAAGGTAATAAGATATATGAAGGTGATTTTGATGATGACCGCTTTCTTCATGGTGTAGGTATACGATATAATTTAGAAGGTAATAAGATATATGAAGGTGATTTTGATGATGACCGCTTTCATGGTGTAGGTATACGATATAATTTAGAAGGTAATAAGATATATGAAGGTGATTTTTTTAATGGAAAAAAACAAGGTAAAGGTATAAAATATAATTATGAAGGTAATAAGATATATGAAGGTGATTTTTTTAATGGAAAAAAACAAGGTAAAGGTATAGACTATTATGATAATGGTAATAAGATATATGAAGGTGATTTTGATGATAACCTCTGGCATGGTGAAGGAACATTATATGATGATAATGGTGTCATTGTGTATGAAGGTAATTTTGTTAATGGAGTTGAAGATTAATATAAAAAACAATTAACTGAAACTAAATATTCATATTACAATACTAAGTAAAGTAATATGATTATTCGATAAAATCATTAATTAAAGGTTCCAATTCAGTAAATGACTTTCTTTTAGTATGATCTAATACTATAGTATTAGTTAATATTATCTTATAAAATTTGTTAATTGTAACACATTTAATATGTTGTAAAATTAAATTAATTTTTCTATCAATACACGATTGTAAATCACTGCACTTTTTTAAACAAATACATTTTTTTTTAAAATTTTTAACTTTAATATTATATCCACGAGCAATACTATCGGCTAATAATATTCCAAAAGAATAACTATCAAACTTATTAAAAATTAGTTTATCATCTTCTATTTTTTCAGGAGGAACAAACCCATATGAACCTAAATATTCACTATAATAATTAATATCATTTGTCATATCTTCATAATCAATTAAAAAAATCCTACCTCTATTATTTATCATAATATTATTTGGACTAATATCTAAATGATTAAAACCTGAATTTTCTAAATCTAGTAGTATTTTAAATATCTTACAAAATATATTAAATTTATCATATTCAGTAATTGAGAGATTTATATTAAAATATTGATATAAAGTATTTCCATCGATATATTGGTATATAATAATTTTATCATCAGAATAATGTATTTTAGAAAAATAAGGCTTATCTAATTTGTTAAGAGTATTTTTAATAGTTAATTCATTATTTTTATTAAAAAACTTTTTTTTAATCAGATCTTTACCACATATTTTGTGAATGTATGCATTATTTCCAATTGTAATTAATTTACAATTTTGATATTCAGTATCGATTTCTTTTCCACAATCTTTACATGTCTTTACCATCTAACATAAATAAGATATTTAATTAATATTTTATTTAAAGTATAATTTAATTTGATTTTCTATTATTTAATGCATTTAATGCACTCTCAATATTATTAATTGCTTGTAATTTCATTTGACAATCTAATGATAAACTACTAAACCATTGATTGTATTGTTTCAAGTAGATGAAATAACGGTAAATTGTAAAACCAGATAATGGCAAGAAACCAATTAAAAGTAACCAAAACAATACTTTAAAGATTGTTTTAGAAGTACCTTTTATTTCTTTTCCGTTTTTGTCTTTAGATTTACCATATCCAATAGCAAAACTAATTATCATTCCGATAAATACAATTAGTGTAAATACTTGAGATAATACTGATTTTTGTTTTCCCATGGGTGTTAAAGTATTAAAACCAACTGCTTTACTACCACATTCAGTTATAAATTCTCTTTCGAAATAAGATGTTCCAAAATTCATATATATATAATTATAGATTTTAATTTAAAATATTAATTTAAACTTTATTTTCTGTTCTTAGTTCTTTTAAGATTTACTCGTTCTACATCTGGTCTAGAAGTAAGAATATGTTCTGTAAGTTCTTTAGCTTTTGTAGCATCACCTGTTATTTGAACAAGTGCAGCCAATATACCTGCTTTTTTTAAAGGTGCTTTAGTTTTAGACACATTTCTTCTTAATTTTCCATCAGCAATTTCAACAACTTTTTCATCAACACTTTCTAAAAATTTTAAGATAAATTCTTCATTATTTTTTTTTTCTTTATTAATTTCTTTAGTTTTTTTCCTAAGATTTCTAAGTTCATTGTCCAATGCTACCCATTTTAGAACCTTATCTTTAAATTCTTTGGTAACTTTTTGTTGATTATCATTTTCACTACTATTACTACTGCTCATATAGAATTAATTAGAAATTTTTCTTTAAAATAATTCATAAACATTTTTTATTTTCTAATTTTTTATTACAAATAACCCAATTAGTTACTAGATCAGCTATAATTTTAGGTAAAATAAATTGTAATTGTCTAGTAAGTGTTAATTCTAAATTTATAATCATATTAACCCATAATATCATATTAAACACGTGTTGCATGATAAGAGCTTTAGTTTTATTTTCTTTAATTTTAACTACTGCATTATTATAAAAGGTGTTTTTTTCCCAATCAGACAATATATTTGTAGCCCAACTGTTAACTAATTTATTAATAAAAGTAAATGCTATAATAAATAATACTTTATTCCACGAGTCAATAACAATACCCATAAAATTAACTGGTTTATCTTTAACTGGTCCAAAAGCTAAAAAATTACTACTAAAACCACCCATCATATAAATAGAAGATATGACGAAAATGGTCCATGTAGTTTGTGCAGTTAATGCAAATTTAGGAGAAAAATAATCCATATTAATATTGTTTATAATTTAATTTTTATTATAATTAATTATTTTTAAATATTATAATAAAATTAGCAAAGAGGTTTTAAGTTGTAATCTGCCTCATAAGTAGAGTTGTTCCATGGAGAAACAGTATATTTTGGGTTAGGAATGGTTCCACGAATATCGTAAGAAGGATTTTTAAGTGATTGTCCAACAGTGTTAACTCCAATGACGTAACGTTCAGTATTAATCATTTTATCACTTCCTGCTTTGTATTTAGCTTGTTGGAAATCAGTTTCAAACCACTCATCGTTTACTTCTTGAGGTAAGTAATCTTTGGAATTGTATTTATCAACCATATTTTTATTAAAGTTTACTTTATCAGGAGATGATTTTTTCCCAACAGGTTTTTGGAATGCCTCTTCTAAACCAGCACCATCTTCAGCCAAGTCATTAGCTCCAAAAGAATTAACACCTTTAGATTCTTCTTGCATTTCCATTTCAGAGTCTTCGATTTCTTCTGGAATCATTTCCATTTCTGAATCCTCAACAGGACCAGCACCCATTTCTTCTTGTTCAGCTGGCATCATTTCCATTTCTGAAACTTCTTCTGGTTCAATAATAGCTTCCTCTGATGATTCTTCAGATACGACAGCAACATCGTCAGAATCTTCAACAGCACCAGTGTTTTTAATAGTTACTGGTTGCATCAATTTATAAATAACAAAGCCTACTAAGACAAGTAAAAGAATTGTTGATAATTGATTTTCTTTCAACATGATATATTTAATTAGAGAAAAAAAAAACATAAGATGAAATTTTTTTAAAGATTTTTTGTTTATAATTTTATACTATTTTGTAAATTATATATATATAAAAATAATGGGAATTGATATAATTATTGAAATTCCAAAGAATTCTAGAATTAAATACGAAAAAGATGAGCTTACAGGTAAAATAAGATGTGATAGATATCTAAAAACTCCTTTTAACTACCCATATAATTATGGGTATATCCCAAATACATTAGCACCGGACAATGATCCTATTGATGTTTTTGTATTAATGGATGAACCCCTTTATCCAGGAACTATTATTTCTGTAACAATTTTAGGTGCGTTTGAAATGATAGATAATGGTGAGAGTGATGATAAAATGATTGCCATTCCAAGTGAAAAATTAAATTTTCCAGAAAAATATACTGTTATAGAAAATGGGAAAAAAGTAATTCAAAAAAAATTTTTAGATGAAATAAAATTTTTTTTAGAAAATTATAAAAAATTAGAAGAAAAGGAAGTTGTTATTAAAGGATATATGGATGCAGATGATGCTAACGCTTTAGTAACTAAGTATCAGTTAGATTAACTACCGAGTCTTCTGATGATAGGAATTCATAATCTTCATTGATAATAATTTTTTTACAATTATTATTATCATGATATATTTTTAATGAAGATTCTTTTTTTAATGACTGTAATCCTAAATAATCATTATTATTATTATATACAGGAACAGTAGACGAACCTTTAATAATATTTATTTTAAATTCTCCTTGACTAGTTTTTAAGATAATATTATTATCAGAAAAATTAATCTCTTCTAAGATACATTTAATATACATTAACAATAAATAAATAGATGGCTTTAAATTTATTTATTATTTATTATTTAAATTTATTTATTATTTAAATTTATTTATTATTTTATTCTATTTTTCTCCAACCAGTTATTTTAATATTTTTTCCACCTCCAGACATGTCAGGAAGCCATTTAATAACATTTCCATTAATATCCATTATATCTGTATCAGCACCATATTTAACTAATATAGAAGCAACATCTTGTCTTTCATTTTCAATAGCACTATGTAAAGGAGTTTTACCATTATTATCTTTTTTATTAATAATATCTTCAAGTTGTCCTTTTTTCATAGCAATATTTAAAAATTTATTAATTACTGGTAATTCAGAACCCCCTACCATACTATGTAAAATATTACAATTATTTTCATCGCTGTAATTAACATTAGGACACATTTTTAAAAATTTTAATAGGATAATATCACTCATATTATTATAATTTATATTTTATTTTTAAAATAAAGTTCATAAAAAGATTGAATAGTTTAATAAATATATATTACAATGCAAGTCGGTATTAAAAAATCATGGAAAAAAATGTTAGAAAGATATGGTGCTTTTAAACTAGCTGATTCTATCTACGACTCGACATCTACTATTTACCCACCTAAAGAAGATATTTTTAATTGTTTTAAACATTTTAGAATGAAAGAAACCAAAGTAGTATTATTAGGACAAGATCCTTATATTAGAAAGAACCAAGCTATTGGGATGGCTTTTGCTGTACCACCATCCGAGAAAATACCACCATCGTTAAAAAATATTTATAAAGAAATGGGAGAATCTGTTGATAATTTTACTATTCCTAATCATGGAGATATTAGCAGATGGAACCGTGAAGAAAATATCTTACTTTTAAATACAGCACTAACTGTAATAGAAGGAAGGAGTAATAGTCATAAAAAAGACTGGGAAGAAATTACTAATAGAATAATTAGTAAAATTTCTAAAAAATGTAATAAAGTTATTTTTATCCTTTTAGGGAATAATGCCAAGAAAAAAATTAAATTTATTGACTCTAGTAAACATAGTATAATTTCTGGAGTACATCCTTCACCTTTATCTGCAAAATATAATCTTAAAGGAACAACTAAAAGTTTTTTTGGCCACAATATATTTAATCGTGTGAATGAAGAATTAGAAAAAAATAATATTACACCTATACATTGGAAAGTATCTTAAAACTTTTCACATTTAAAATGACCCTTATTTTATCTTAAAGATTTTTAGTATATTTACCAAAAATATTACATAAAAAAATTGATTAAAAGACTTAAGTAATAAATACAATAATACTTAAACGATGGATAATTTTAGTAAATACTTAAATATGAACGATAATGATATCGATAATCTATTATTAGGTTTAGATATGACTGCTAAATCTAAGTCAAAAAAAAATAGTAAAAAATGTGAGCAATGTACATCTGAAAATCTTGTTTTTGATGAATTACAGGGTCATAATGTATGTAGCGATTGTGGTACTGTAAATATGACAATTCTTGATGATAAGCCTGAATATAATGAAAAAAATGCAACTTCAAGTTATGGATGTCCCAGTAATTATTTTTGCCCAGTGTCTGCTTTAGGTACAAAGATTAAATCTAGAGGATACAGTAGGATTAGTGCTATTCAAAGACAAGGTCAAGTTCCATATTGTGAAAAAGAATTACTTTCTACTATTAAAAATATCGAATCAAAATGTCAAAAATATCAAATTAAACAACCTATTATTGATACAGCTAAAACTCTCTATAAAAAAATTAGAGATTACAAACACACTAAAGGAAAAAGAAAAGGGAAAAATATGATTATGAGGTGTATTAATAGACGTTCCATGATTGCTGCCTGTGTTTTTATTGCCTGTAAACTTCAAAATGAACCAAGGTCACCTAAAGAAATAGCGGACCTTTATGATCTAGAAATTAAACACGTTAATCGTGGTTATAGAAAATTTTTAAACCTAGTATCTATTGATAGTTTCTATAACGATTTTAAGTCTAGTAAATCAACTGATTTTATTGAAAGATATAGTAATAAATTAGGACTAGATGTAAAATATATTGAAATTGCAAGAGATATTTCAAAAAACATTCATAAATTAGATATAGTATCTACCCATGAACCAAGTAGTGTAGCCGCAGGATGTCTATTATTAGTATCTAAAATTCATGGCTTATCTGAAATTAATAAGAAAAAAATTTCTGAAGTATTTCAAATATCAGATGTTACCATATCTAAAACATACCGAAGAATTTTTCATTATCATCAAATAATTACTAATAATATTTTAACTGACCTTATTCACGAAAAACAAAAAAAAGCACCTAAGAAAAAATTAAATGTTACAGAAGAAAATTTAGTCTTAACAGAAGAAGAAATAGAAATCGAAAATGAAAAAGCGGCAATTGATAAACAAAAAAATAAGAAAAAACGTGGAAGGAAAAAGAAATCTGAACAATTAGAATTAGAAATTTAATTGATTCTGAACAACTAGAATTAGAAATTTAATTAATTTATGAGAATAATCACAATAATATTAAAGTCACATAATGTTATTATTTTAGAACATCCAAAAAATTATTAGTGACTGGTTCAATGTCATCATCTTGTTTTCATGTACCTAACTTTGGTAAATGGATAATAATATACCATTTTTTTTATAATTATAAGTTTCTATATTAATAAAAAAATTGAAAATATTGAGTTTTAGTGATAATTATATGTCTAAAAACATACCTCAAGCATTTTTATGTTGTATTACACAACAATTGATAAATAATCCAGTAGTTGACCATGAAGGTAATACTTACGAAGAAGAAGCCATTATTGAATGGTTAAGTAAGAATCAAACTTCACCAATTACTAGATCACCTTTGACCGCATCTCAGCTCAAACCTAATCGGGCCTTGAAAGATGCGATAGAAGATTATAAGAGAGGTTACTCTGAAAAAAAAGTAACAGAAGAAAATAATCATAATTATGATATGAACCCAGTTGTAGCTAAATGTATATCTAGTGAAAATATTTTAATGTTAGAATTTAATAATCCTGTTGGCGTTGATAGACACGCAGTTGATATTGTTCTACTATTAGATGCATCTGGGTCTATGGATTCAGAAGCAACTGTAACAAATTCATCAGGTGAAAAAGAATCACATGGATTAACTCTATTAGATATCGTTAAACATGGAAGTAGAACAATAATTAATTGTCTAGGAAGTAGTGATAGAGTTTGTATTGTTAGTTACTCTGATAATGCAGTTGTAGACTATCCTCTTAATTACATGACAGAAGAAAACAAAAAAGAAGCTCTGGATAAACTAGAAAGTATTATTACTCGTGGATGTACTAACATTTGGGGTGGTCTAGAAGAAAGTATGAAAATCTTAGATTATAATAAGAGTACAAATCAACGATGTGTCTTTCTCTTAACTGATGGTCAACCTAATGTAGAGCCTCCAAGAGGTCATATTCCTATGTTACAACGTTTTATGGATAAACATCCAGAATGTTGTAATATTAATACCTATGGATTTGGTTATAGTGTAAATAGCAAATTACTAAATGACTTGGCTAAATATGGTAACGGTGGTTATTATATGATTCCTGATAGTGGGTTTCTTGGAACTATTTTTGAACATTCTCTTGCGAATCTAGTGACTAGCTTCACTAGTAATGTAAGTATTAAAGTTGAAAATTTGGAAGATAATAAACTAATATCTGCTAAAAATACATATATTACAGAAGAACATAGTTGGGGTAAAATTATTAATTTCGGTCCACTCCAATATGGTCAAACTAAAAATTTTATTCTTGAATTTGAAAAGCCTCTTTCTCATGAACAATTAGAAGTATTTGTTAATTTTAATGATTATCGAAATAATTCAATGTTCACTTGTAGTGTTAAGAATCAACTAAGTACTGACAATAGTATTAATGTTCATTATCTAAGAAGTAATATGTTGTCGACAGTAGAACAATGTATGGACCTATTAACAAATTATAGTGAAGATTCTAGTGTGGCAGCTAATACCATTTTAAATGGATATATTTCTACTATAAGAACCTTTGAAACAGTTTTTCCAAACACATACCTTTCAGATTTAATTAAAGATTTATCAGGTCAAACAACTCTAGCATTTTCAAACCAAGAATGGTATAATAGATGGGGATGTCATTACATTCGTTCTCTTACATTAGCTCATATGAATCAACAATGTAATAATTTTAAAGACCCAGGTGTTCAACATTTCGGAGGTTCATTATTTTCAAAAATTAGAGATCATGCTGATGATGTTTTCTGTAATCTTCCACCTCCTAAACCTACTGCTCGTGTGAGACCGTATAGTAGTACAGCTACTTCTAGTAATGCTCCTCTAAGAGTTACTACTATGAGACAATATAGTAATTCATCAACACCTTGTTTTCATGGTAATTGTGTTGTTAGAATGGCTGATGGTAAATTGAAAAAAGTTTCTATGATTAAAAAAGGAGATACTATAGCTACTTCATCTGGTAATGTAGGAACAATAAGATGTGTAGTAAAAACTATTATCCCTAAAGGTAAACTACCAATGGTCGGTTTTAATAGTGGTCTCTTAGTAACTGAATGGCATCCTATTAGAATAAATGGTATATGGTGTTTCCCAAAAACTGTAAGTGAAACAGAATTAGTTAAATGTGGTGCAATTTACAGTTTCTTACTAGAAAATGACGATGAACCTATTATGTTAATTAACAATATTGAATGTATCACACTAGCACACAAGTTAGATGGAGATATTGTTAGTCATCAATATTATGGTACACAAAAGATTGTAGAAGATTTGAAGAAAAAAGAAGGATGGGATGAAGGGATGGTAATCTTAGAAAATCAAATTTTTCAACGTGATAGTGATACTAACATGGTAATTGGAATCTAAATTTATTTTATTTAGTATAGTAATGATTAAAATTATTAATAAAATATATAATTTAAAAGGAATAATATTAACTATTGTTTTAATAACTCTGTCTATTTTATTTGAATATATAAAAAGAGTAGTTTTTAAACACTCAGGTATTAATGATATTAGTACTTATAGTAATATGGGTCATATTTCGATCAAAAATAATTTTTTAATTAAAATAGGTGTAAGTATTATCTTATTCATTATTAATTTAATAGCAATAAAATATAGTTAAATATTTATTAATATTTAAAAATTGAAATCATACATTATTTTTATAAATAAAAAAATTAATGGATACATTCGATGTAACAATCAGTTTCTTATATTTTTTATTGGCACTATTCCAAATATGGGTATATAGTACCAAATATAGATGAAAATTCACAAGCTTTTATTTATTTTTTTAACATTCTTAATGTAAAAAATTGAAAAAATAAATATACTAAGTCATTATTAATGTTGGTAATTAACACACTAACTACTTTTACTCCAAAAAAAGGAGAATTTCAAGATGGTAAGAAACATAGTTTCTTTTTTCCAAAGAAAAAACGAAATTTAGTATATATTCGTTCTAATGGTAGTAGAAAATATAAACGAAATTATAGAACAAACAGGTTTAATAATATAAAATCAAAAACATCTCGCAGGAAAAATCTAGATATATATAATTTGGTAAATCAAGATAGTACTGATAATTGTATTTACTGTAAGAATAGTATCGATATTGGAAATAAATATAGAAAACATATGTCACTCTACGATTGTCTTAAATTATCTGAACAAAAAAAAATTCGTACAATTATTCGTAAAAGCAGACGTGTACGATTTTCTGAAGGAACAAAAGGTTCTTCAGAAAATACTAGTAATTCTCAATACGATTTCTTCATTGCTGAATCTTTAGGATTAGCATATGCCCCTCGAAAAGGAGCAGTTACAGATAAAGAAATAATTAAAATGAAAAGAAAAAAAGAGAAAGACCGTGTTTTTGGTCGTAGAACATCTGTACCTACACTACCAAGTGCAACATTTGAGAATGCTTGGATTAGAATCAGCTCACAAAACCAAGAAAATGTAATTAAATTACTAAATGATTTGGTTATACGTTTTAATTATAAAAAAACACATGTTGAATTGAATAAACAAATAAAGGTACCTGTCCTCCTTCAAGGAGGAGGATATAATATATGTTTGAATAATTCATGTGTTGACTTTATAGATAGACTTAGTTACTTTGTTGCTGGAAAACTTTAAGTCCATATAAAACCACATCTAGTATTTTATTTAACAAGAATATCATCAATAAGGTCATCAATATATTCTACAATAATAACTTTAAAGTTTTTATCCATTAATTTTGGGTAATCTTTTTTAATTTTTTCTACATCTTTTTCATTTTCTTTAGGAACATAAACTGTTTTAACTCCAGCTTTTTTAGAACCATTTAGTTTAAATTCTAATCCTCCAATCTTAGTAATTCTTCCAGTAAGTTCAATTTCACCAGTCATACCAACTGTATTAAAAATAGGTCTTCCTAATATTAAACTAATAAATGCACTAGTAAAAGCACCTCCTGCACTTGGTCCATCTTTAGGAGTAGATGTTGAAGGAGTATGTACATGAAAACCATACTTAAAGTTTTTAGTAAGATATTCATTAATATTTTTTATACCATATTTCTTTTTATTTTTGTCTAAATAATTTAGAGCAGTAGTTAAACTACATGCAACTGATTCTTTCATAACATCGCCTTGGTTACCAGTTAATTTAATTTCATGACTATTAACACCACCACTAAAATTTTTAAAGATTTGAATAGGAATAATACCTCCCATACCAGATGTGGTTGCATATAATCCATTAATGATTCCAACTGAATTTTTTGGATGAATTTTAGTATCATCGTCGTGAGGTTCTTTAAGAATATCTGTAACCATTTTTTTATTAATTGTTATTTTTTTAATATTTTTTTTAAACATCTTTTCTTTTTTAAGTCTACATATATTAATACTCATGCATATTTTCTCAATTAGTCTCTTAATTCCTCTAACACCTGCTTCATTTGTATATTTTTCGATAATGTATTCTAATATTTTAGGTTCACATTTTAAAAGTGATGGAGGTAGACCTATATCTTTAACAATTTCCGGGATAATATGTTTATCACAAATTTCAAGTTTATCCTTAGTATTATAAGGTTTAATTTTAATTTCAGTTATACGATCTAAAAGAATAGGATCAATTAGAGAACTATCATTATAACTAAAAATCATTATAACTTTATCAAGAGGAAAATCGATACCTTGGAAAAACCTATCTTGAAAACTTTTATTCATATTTGGGTCAGTAAGATGAATTAATATACTGCTAATTTCATTAGTATTACCGTGTTTACTACAAGCTTTATCTAATTCATCGAAATATAAAATACATCTAGATTTACCCATGTCAACCATTTTTTTAACAATCAAACCTGGTTGAGAACCACTGTAAGTATAACCATGACCATGTAATATTTCACCATCATTTTGTCCACCTAATGTTATTTCAGCAAAAGGTATATCTAAAGCTTTACTAATACTTTTAGCTAATAGTGTTTTTCCTACACCAGGAGGACCAACCATTCCAAATGCAGTTCCCATACTTTTAGGATTACTAATCCATTTGCCTATAATTTGTTGTAATAATTTTTTAGGTTCTTCGTGTCCATATGATAATACTTTTAATTTATTTTCTATTTCTTCAAGATATGCTTTTGACTTTTTAGTATCTTTCTTTAAATTTTCGAACATAATAGAATCATTATCAGATGACCATGGAAAGTTAATAACAGTTTTAACATAAGTAATTTGTTTAAAATAATCATTATTCATAGATTTCATTTCTTCTATCTTCTCAAGAGCCAATGATTTAACAGTTTCAGGAATATTTTTATTTAGCATTAATTGTTTTTTGTAATCCACATTATCTAATGATAAACTTTTTAAATTCTCTATTTCTTTTTCTAAATTATTTTCAGAATTTTGTAATTTAGATTGAACATAATAAGTTAAATTAGAAAGAATAAAATTATATAACATTCCATTAAAAGTCTTTTTTTCTTTGATAAGTCCTATTAAAGCTACCGCTATATCATTACTTTCATCGTCCATTATAAGATGTAGTTGAATCATTTTAAAAATATGTTCAATAGAAGATTCTTTAGAAACAAATTCTTTCATAATATTTATAAAAGAGGTGTTTATCAGTTCTAAATACCTAAAATATGTAAGATTAAAGTACTCACCATAATCTTTAGTATCATAACAATACAAATTTGCTAGACTATCATGTCTGATATATGTTTTAAAAAATTTTAAATCTAACTCTGTAAATTCGTTTTCTATAAATTGAATTGCTTTTGTTTTTTTATTGTATAAATATGGATAATTAATTTGACAGGTTTTAATATAAATAGATAGAGGATCTGTTTTAAAATATAAAGAAATTTTATAAACATTATTTTTAAATTTAAAATGAAGTATACGTTCTTTTTGTAAATGATCTAATTCTGAAAAGTCATCTGGTGTTTCCCATTTAAAACTTTCTATTTTTTTTTTTGATTTATTAAATGATAATACAGTTACAATATTTTTTATTTCATCAATTATTTCTAATGTTTTTTCACTTAGACCATTTTTGTAATCATCTCCAAAATTTACACTAAGAATATTGTCAATAGAATCACATCCAAATTTATTAATAATTGATTTAATTTTTTCAAATGAATATTTTAAAGGAACGTTTAATATTAAAGATTTGCCATGATTCTCATAATTATTATCAAAGTCAAACATGAAATCAATAAGATCAACATCATTGTCTACTACACCTTCCATAATTGACATAACATTATTAGTATTAATAGTATCATCTAATTCACTTATATAGTTGTTATATTTAGTATTAAGAGTCTTATTAATTTCAAATATATCATTTAATAAATTTATTTTACCCTTGTCTTTTATAAAAAAATCTTTGTATAAAACATTAATATGTTTTTCAAAATTAGCAATTAATTCTGTGATTTTTTTATATTTAGACTGTAATTTAAAGATTTTAAATTTATTTAATTTGTTGTCAAAATTCATATATATATATTTATAAGAAAAAAAACTAAATTAAACACTTTATTAATTTTAAATAGTTTTTCTTATTTATACTAATGTCTTACAAATTAATTGGGATTAAATTGAAAAAATCTATTAATTTTACTCAAGGATTAATTTTTTATAAAAATTTTATATATGAAAGCAGTGGTCTTTATAATAAATCTAAAATATTAAAAACAAATTTAGATGGGGATGTAATTAAAGAATATAAATTAAATGATAATTTATTTGCAGAAGGGTTAACCATATTTAATAAAAAAATATATTTACTAACTTATAAATCTAAATTATGTTTAATATTTGATTTAGAATTAAATTTATTAGATCAAAAATATTTTGAAACTACTTCAGGAGAAGGATGGGGTATAACACATGATAATATTAATTTAATTGTATCCGATGGTACAAATTATTTACATTATTTTGATCCCTTTACTTTTAAATTAAAACTTAAGATTGAAGTGAGTCTAAAAGGTAATCCAATTAATAAAATAAATGATATTGTATTTGTTAATGAAATAATATATGGGAATATATTTTTAACAAATAAAATATTAAAGTTTAATCCTAAGACTAATACAGTAATAATAATAGACCTTGTTGATATTAAAAAAAAATTTATAACAAACACTGATATAGATGAATGTATGAATGGTATAGCATATTTTAATAGTTCTTTTTATATAACTGGAAAATTTTGGAATAAATTTTTTCAAATTATTTTATAAATATTCGCAAATAGTTTGAAAATTTAATAAAATATTTAAATAAAAAAAATGAAAATGTGTTTGATTTAAAAAGTAAATCTATAATAATTGTATATATGCCTGTTAGTAAATCCAAATCTGTAAAAAAGACCGCTTCTAAAGCAAAAAAACCTGTTTCTAAAAAAGTTGCTTCTAAAAAAGTTGCTTCTAAAAAAGTTGCATCTAAAGCTGTTTCTAAAGCTGCTTCCAAATCTAAAGCTGTTTCTAAATCAGCAGCAAGTAAAGCAACTAAAGTTACCAAAGTAGCAGCTAAACCAGTTGCCAAAGTAGTTAAATCTGTTCGTAGTTTCAAAGTAAGACTTCCTGGCTCTGAATCTTTTGAAGGTCGCTTCACTGGTCTTACACCATACCAAGCAGCCAACAAAGCTCTATCTAGCTACTACCGTGCTAACCCTAAATCTAAAGTTTCAAAAATTACTTTCACTATCAAAGAATCTACTCGTGGAAGTAAACGCAACGAATACACTTACAACGGTAAACGTGAAAAACTTTCTACCCCTGTCGAATACCCAATCAAGAGTGCCGATGGAACAATAAGAACTATCAGAAAAGCCTTCAAAAACCGTCTTACTAAAATCAAGAAAGCTGAACTTGCCAAACTTCTCTCTGCAAGTGCATAAATTTATTAATTTATTAATTTATTAATTTATTAATTTATTAATTTATTATCAATTTAGTAATATAAATATTTTAAAATTAAAATAGTTATATTAAATATTTTACATCATAGCTTGATGAGCTGCAAACATAGCAGCAGTCATAAGTAATGTTAATTTAGGGTCTTGAGCACCTCCACCTTGGTAGATAAGAACGTAGACGAGAGCCCATTGAACCATTTCATTTTTGGTAAGTTCAGTAAAGGCAGCAGGAGCAGCAGGGAAACCACCGTAAGCACCAACAGCAGTTGCAGTAGCCAAAACAAGTTGGTCAACTGTATATTTCATATATAATACATTAGAATTTATTTTTTTTATATATTTATTCATGATATATCATTTCACAATAATTATTTATTTTTTTAATATATTTTTTATATTCTTTATTTTCAGATACTTCTATTATACATTTTTCCATAAATTGAATAATATTATCTTTCTTTTCATCTGATAAATCAAAATCTATAATATTATCTTTTAAATATTTGATAAGGTAACTAAATTCTTCTTGATAATTTTTTCTTTTTATAAAATCATAATTATTAATAAGGTTATCTAATTCAATACTAGTAATATTATTAATTTCTAATGCTTCTTTGATATTGTCCACAAACATATTTTCATCTTCTTCTAAATCATTATTTAGTAGAATTGTATTCATAATTTCTTGTAGTTTAATTTTCCTATTTTTTATCATTTCATCTTTAATTTCTTGATCTATTTCCGTTTCATTAACATTTCCTTGATTTTCTTTAATAATATGATTAGTTTCTATTATCTTATCTAAATCATCTAATTCTAATATTTTTATATTCTGTAATATATTAAAGTTTTCTTTTAACATAGCTTCTTTTCTCTCTCTTTCTATTGAGATATTATTATTAATTATATTAATTTTACTTTCAATCATAATTGTCGCTAAATATTTTTTTTCATTTAATTTAAAAGATTTTAAATCTTCATGATAATTTTCTAAAGATTGAGCCATATGTTTATCTACAAAATCATAATTTATCTTATTCTCTAAGGTATAATCTATTTTTGAATTATTGCTTTCATTTGTTATAGAAACTATTATTATATTTTCAGTAGTTAATTTAAAAGTTATAGATATAACTGGATTTATAGTTTTTGAATCAATAACATATTCTATCATACCAACCATCATATTATCCTTAGCTATTTTTCTTTCGCCTTGGTATATTTTAATATTAATCATTTCTAAACTACTATCGTCAATAGAATATCTTTGAGTCATCTTAGCAGGTAAAGGTGTATTTTTAGGAATAATAATAGAAAAATTACCATTCGTTAATTCTACACCTAATGATAATGGGTTTACATCAACTAAAGTAATATCTTGTGATGTATCCAAAATATTATTAAGAGTAGCTAGGTAATAACAACATCCTTTAGATACACAGTAATTAAGATCAGGATTTGGAATGATAATATTTCCAAATCCTCTTATTATTAATTCTTTAATAAATTTCATATTAGAACCTCCTCCAACCATAATAACCTTTTTAATATTATGTTTGGATTTAATAAGATTAAACATTTCTTCATATTTTATTATTATATCTAAAATAATTCTATCAAATGTACGGTCATCAATAGTAAGGTTATCATCATTATACTTGCCTAATACATTTATTCTTCTTTTAATTAATTCAATTGTTTGATGAGTATATTTTTTTTTTATTTTTTTTCTGATATATCTATCTATTAATTTATTAATGTTAAAACCACCAATATCGTTTAATCCATAACTATCAATTACTTCAAAAAAACCTTCATCTATTTCCAAAACAGAAAAATCAGTAGTTCCTCCACCTATATCAATCACTAATATTAATTCATCAGCTATTGTATTTTCTAAACCAAAAGATAAAGCTGCTGCAGTAGGCTCATTAATTAATCTATTTATTTTAAATCCGGCTGATTTGAAACTAGCTTTAATTATTTTTCTCTGAGTGTCATTGAAATTAGAAGGAACACTTGCTATTAATTCAATAACCTCGCTTTTACCTAATTTAACTTCTATTACATTTTTTAAAAAGCTAAAAAAAATAATTAAAATTTGGTTAATATTCATTTCATTATACATAAATTCATCTTCAAATATTTTAGTTTTGAATTCTCTAAGAATATTTTTTGTATCAATATTAATTCCACATTTAATTTTTTTATTAAATGAAATAACAGAAGGTATTACACTCATATTATTGTATTTTAATACCTTTACTTTTCCTTTATCTAAATAAGAAATACAGGTATTGCTAGTACCAAAATCGATACCTACAAAATGTTTCATATTAATATATGAAATATTTAATATTAAAATCAAACTATTTTATTTTTAATATTATTTTTTAAATTGAATGTTAACATAGTTAAATTTAATTACTTGGTAACTTTAAATATTACTGGTTTATTTTCTAATAAATATTTATCGATGAATTTACAAATATCCTCCTTTTGTATTTTTAAAAGACATTCTATTATATTCTTCTTCTTATTAAAATTAAATGTTTGATTTAGAATTTCTCCATAATAATCTTCAAGTAATTCACTAGTATTTTTATAATCTTCTTTTAATCTAATAATAAGATTATTAACATATGGTTCTATTTCTAATTTTTCTAAATAAGGTTTCATTTCTTTAATAAATTGTTTCATTTCATTATCTAATTTATTTGAATTTTTTTCAGTTTGGACTTTTAAACTTAATAAATATATATTATTATCTTTTGCATTAATCTTATTTGAATTAAAACTTACCATATAACCATATTGCTTAACAGTTCTAAATTCATTAAAGAATTTACTTCCAAAAATATTTGTTATTAATGCAAGAATACAGTTTTTATTATCTTCATATGTACCTATATTATAATTATGACTATAACACGTTTGATTTATATTTTTAGAAATAATATGATTAAAATCTTTTATAACTATATCTTCTTTGAATCTTTCCACTACTACTTTATTCTTGTATTTTTTTTCGAGTATATCTAAGTCTAACATTTTAAAATTTCCTACAATATAAACTGTTTTTTCTAAAAGATCTAAATCTAAATTATGTATTTTTTTAACTTCCTTTATACCATCTAGGATGTTATTTAATGAAAACATATTATTATAAAAACTATTATGAACCAAGTAACCCATTAAATTCCAAGGAGTATCTGTTGTTTTAGAAAGGTAACTGTCAATTAAATTTTTTTTAACTTTATAAAAAATTATCATATCATCCTTATCCTCTTTAATTATTTTGTCTAATTCTGATAAAATTTTAAATGTTACGTTATTAAAACAAGAAAGGTTGATTACAATAGCACCTGAAAATAAATCTAATGTTAGGTAAATACTACTACCTATTTTATTAAATTTTTCTAATTTTATTTCTATAATACTATTCATATATTCAATAAACATTTTTATATTACAAAAATCTTCAATACTATTTAACAATGATTTATCTAATTTATGAAAAAGTTTAAGATATACTACTGGTTCTTTAAATTGATGATTTGTTATGTAATATATATTATTTTTTTTAATTGGTTGATACATATTTTTAACTTTATTTAATTTAGGTTCTTTAATATTCATAATATCTAAATCAAACTTAATATCTTTAATAGAAATAGTACTATCGACAATATTATTATAATCATAAGCTTGATGTTTCATCATATAATATTTATCAAAGGATTTCATTTTTCCCAAATTTTTTTTATGATATATTACAATTTTATGATTAACAAATAATTCTAAATTCTTTTTAATATCTAATATTATTTCTGATGTTGGTGCAAAAATTAATTTATCTGCTGAATAAAAATATTTTTCAGGAAAATGATGTAAATTAGAAGATAAATCATTTGTAATATCAATTGCGTTCACATTTTCACCATTATCAAACATTATTTGTGCTATTTCTTTGAAATTTTCTATATACTTTTCAAGTTTACTTGATTTTAGTAAAAACATAATATATTGTTCAAGGTACTTTATTATTTTTGAAATGGTTTTATTTTCTTTATCAAACATTTCAAAATATATTAACATTATACCTTCATCTAATTCATATCCATATATTTCTGAAACTAACCTTTTTCTAATTAAAGTCTGTTTTAAAGAAGATGTTGAATTTGAATTAAATAATTCTCTAACTATCATGTGAGACAATGTTTTAAAAGTATTTTTTGGATAATCTATTTCATAGTAAACTAACATTTTATAACTATCATCAGTAGATTCTAAATGGTAAATTTCATTAGTTTTATTAAATAACGGTTTTTCAATACTAAAAGGGAAAGGTGTAGATTTTTTATTTTCAATAGATTCAAAAGACTTTAATAATTTTTTTTGTTCTTTAAAAGATAAATTAGAATGAATACATATGGTAATATTTTCAGAAACATAATATTTATTGTAAAGTTCCAACATATCTTTTCTAACATCTTTATTAAAAGATTTTAAATTACCAGTGTAAAATTTATTTAAAATACTATCTTTTTTTGATTTACTATTCATAAAGTGTCTTAATCTAAATATATATGATTCTAGATTTTTGGAATGTTCTGAATTGATAGCGTTTATTTCTCTACCTACAGAAGATTTATCAAATAATGGACTTTTAAAAAATTCACTAAAACAATCGCAAGCTATTTCAATACCTTCATTATTACATTGAAAAAAATAGACAGTTTCAAAAGTAGCGGTATATGCATTACTATAACCACCGTATTTTTTTACATGACTATCAAAGAAATCTTCATCAGGATATTTCTTATTACCCATAAATAACATGTGTTCTAAAAAATGTGCTAATCCCATATTTCTTTTTGGATCCATAGCACTCCCTATATTAACATTAACACATACTTGTGTTTTATCTAAGGATTTGTTATTAATTAATACATATTTTATATTATTAGACATTTTTCCTAATTTAAATTTACGGGTTTCATTTTTTGGTATTATCATTATTACTATTTAGAATATAATTAACACTAAAATATTTAATTAAAACCTTACTTAAATAATAAAAAATAATATTAATTAATGAAATATTTAGAAAAACTAATTTCACAGATGTATTTATTTGATTTTATGAAATCAGATAATTACCACAATATTCCAATTAGTGAAAGGTTAATCTATCATAAAAAATTACAAAAACTTTTTAAAATGGAGGATAAATTTATAAATCATAAATTAAAACTATTTGCAAAAAAATATAATTCTAATTTAGAACTTAGTAGATATATAGATGAAGGTTATAAAATAACTTTTATATTCGAAGACTATAGGTATTGTATAAATCAATCAACGGAACTTTTTTACTTACTACAAATATTACAACAAAGAAATTATACTAATCTAATTAAAATATTGGATTTAGAAATAAATATTAATACAAATAAATTTTTTTATGTGATTAGAAATCATAATCCAATTATAGATCCGTCATTTATCAAGAATAATATTCTGGTAACTTTTATTTCAAATCTAGTTCAAGCACTTTATGACTTGGAAAAATTAGGTTATTACCATATGGATGTATCTTTAGATAATATTGTATATCAGGTAGATGAAAATTTTAATTTTATAATAACGGATTTTGATATGATATCAAGTAATTCAAAAGCATATAATCATAATATCAGAAAATCAATAAACAGTTAATTAAATAAAAAAAATTGAAATTATTATTAATAGTATGGTCCAATAATTTAAATTATTTATCCCGCCTAAATAAATAATTTAAGGTTTCCCCAAATGGGGTTAAGGGTGCAGATATTAATCTGCTGATAGTGTTTAGATTAAAACTAGTATTAAGAGCGATACAGTTTGTTTTCATAAAATGATAATTAAAAATCATAGAGATTAGCTTGCACAATGTAAGTTAAATATACAGTCTAGGGTTACTCTGGTGTTTTAGAAGATACAAAAATGTTTTCTAGAAGACATTTTTAGAAAAAATGCTTGTGTTGATAAAACATCGGACTTTGAAAAAAAAAAATAAAAAAAATAATAAACGGTATCCCAAACGGGGAGGTAGTTAGTTATCTCGTGGTGCCCCACAAGCTATTTATAGCCTATTAACAAAATCTAGTGATATCGTATTACCTAACTAGATTCAAAACCATGGAAATACAAAAAACAAAATTTTATTTAAAATTCTGTTTTTTGCATTTTTTTTTATCTAAATATCATATATATGGAAATATTAACAGGAGGATTTATACATTTTAAATATGACCTTCAATTTCCAATTGAAGGTCCTCGTTCTAAGGTTTTAAGTAACCTATATGATAAATTTAAGGATATACAAGATGATGGAAATATTATTTTAAATAATGAACTTAAAAATATATTTGTAAAGAGTCTAGAATATATAAATTTATTCTTAGAAGAAAGCGAGATTAAAGAATATTTAAATTTATTTTATAATAAACAATCTAATGAAAAATTAAAACAAAATAAAAAAACTTTTAATTTTATAAAAGAATTTAATATTCTAAATGATGATGATGCTAATTTTTTTTTAGAACTAAAAGAAATATTAGCTAAGGAAAATATTACAGTTACTATCTATATAAATAAAATTACTAATAAGTCTGAAGAGTTTTATTCCGATTTGATGAAAAAAAATTTAAAAGAACTAGGAAAAAAAAATAAAAAAAATAAACAATATTTAAGTAATATAATTAGAATAATAAAAAATATCCGAGAATCTATTAATTTATATTATTTTAGTGAAGGAATCAAAAGTAATAATAAAAAACAAGACTTATTAAAAATATGTGAAGAATTTATATCAAAAAGTGATTATACAGAAGTAAGATTTTATGATGAATTTTTTAAAGATATGAATCCATCTATTATACAAAAAATTAAAGATAAGAAAAAAGATTTATTTATTAAAATATTAGGAGCTATAAATTTAATAGCACCAACTACAGATAATTTTTTTAGTTTAAGAAATAATTCGTTTAATTTTTTTCCTGAAAGTGACGATTATACTACTATTATTTTAAGAGAAATTCCACATAATAATATTTTAGAGGAAATTTATAGAAATGGCAATTCATCTGATAAATGTTTATTATTTACAATTAAAACTGATTTTAAAATAGTTGTAACAATTGATGATAAAACACCACCTAAAAAATTTGTTTTTAATGACATAATTTTACAAGAAAGTTTACCTCATGAATTTAAGTTATGTAATACATGTAATATATCTGGTAATAAAAAAAAATATTATAATATGTTATCTAGAAGATATATAGATAGTGATGTAACAGAAGAATATTTAATGCCTCACACTAAAAATATATTAAATATATTTTATGACACCATAAACCTAACTACATTAGATATAAATATAAGTTATAAAGAAAATATAATAAAATCTCATATTATGGGTGGAAATTATGCTTATATTTCTTATTTATTATCTGATACTAAATTATTATCTGATACTAAAAATAAAGCTAAAACAAGTTCAGTATCGTTTGAATATTATAAAAAAAATCAGTATTTCAAAGAATTAAATAAAAGTTTTGAAAAAATTATTAATAATGTAAACAAAATAGTTTCTAATGAACCATCTTCAATGAATTATATTGAAAAAATAAACCATACCTATAATCAATTTATTAATTTATTTGAAGATAATTCATTTAAGGGAATAGAAGATAAGCATAAATTCATAATAGAATATTTTAATTATCAATTTGATAAAATAAAAGATAGTGAATTAAAATATAAGGTTTTAATTATGTTAGAAAAAGTTAGTAAATCGATAACAGGTTGGAATTTGAACTATGCTACAACTAACACTGCTACACCTAGTTCAATATATTTTCATAATTTTAACAAAATTTCTAGAGAATATACTTACCATCATTCTAATTTAAAAAATAATGATTTAGATAATTTAGTTAAAATAATAAAAAGTATTAATACTAAAATAAGTGAACCAATAGAAAATGTATCTATAGAATTATTAATAGGGACTATATTTTGGTGTTTGTATATAAATCAAATTAGATTATATGAAAATAGTGCAATTATGTATTTACTAAACCAATATTTCTTTGATTTGGCAACCGATCCTAAAAATATATTTTATATGAAAAAATTTTTATTTAAAACAATTGGCTTTGAAATTGAAACAATAACGAAAAATGAATTATTAACACATGAAAAACATGATAGCCCATACAATAATTCTTTTAAATATTATAACTATCATACAAACTTACTTTCATCATTTGAAATACCTGACGAGGGAGAAATCTACCATGGAGATAAACGAATACCAGATTGTGGAGAAATTACAACATTAACATTATTATCTTTATTTTGCTTTGATTTTCAATCCAACACTTTCAAAACAGAATTATTACCAGATAGTACTGATGAATTTTACAAAGATTTTTTTAAAAAGAATAATAATTTTTCAAGTATTTATACAAAAGGAATTAATTCCGAAAGAGAAAAAATACAGAAATCTTTTTGGAAGAAAAAAGATATAAACTATTTTAAAAGTTCTAATTTAAATGGACCAAAAGACATTGAAATAATACCATTAATTGAAAATATATTTAATTTAATAATTATTCATATATTCAAAATTGATGATAGATTAGTTGAAATTAATTATAATAATTTTAAGGATGTGATTACAAATAAACTATCGAACTTAATTAAGATTTTAAATACTATTCGAGATACAAATAGATTACCTATTTTAAAATATGAACTAAGTATCACCAGCATGTATAGTTCAAAACTTGTTTTCCCTGAATTATCTATAGAGTTTGATTTTACTTATGGGCATGGTAGTTATGAACTAAATGTACCAATAAAAAAAATAAATAATATTGATGCTAGTTTAAATGGAATAGATAAAAGATTAATAAATCTTCCATTAAATGAAAAAAATAAATATAATAGTTTGTACTTTTTTTTTACTAACATAAATAAATGTAATTTAAGCTTTCACGAATTATTTAATATTGATAATAAAATACTTTTTTCAGATAAAAAAATTTTTGATATAATTAAAAATTTAAGAATTTATGAAGATATATATATAATTAATCATAAAGATTTTAATACTCATTTAAATCCTAAAAAATTATCAAAAAATAATAATACGACTAATTTATACCAATTTTTAACAGCAAATAATAGAAAATTATTAACTAAAGAAGTATTATCTTCTGCAGGATACGAGTATTATAATCATTTTATAAATTTAGTTAGCAGATACTATAGTTTGGACAGGATTACTAATGATAATACTAATACTAAAATGACACAATTTAAACAACTTTTAAAATTTTTAAAAAATGAATGTTTCTTTAATATAACTACTTTGATAAAAATATTTCAATTTAATGAGAAAATGTATCTAAAAAAAGTAGAACATGTAATATCAAGTTTTGATTTGATATTTTATGCTAATAAATTAGAAACATTTAATCTAAAAATTGATGATAATATAAGAGTTAATAATGACGATAGAAATATAATCACAATTAGCATAAATAATGAAGATTATAGAATATACAAAAATTTTATAAAACCTAATATTTATATTGAAATTAATAGTAAATTACATATGATAAAAAATGTATCTCAAGGTCCTGTAACAACAAGTATTGATATTTTATATTATGGTGGTACTAAATTTGGTACTATTACAATAGGACATTTTAATTTATTTAATTATATTAGAAATAGTTATTTTGTATTAAAAAATGATAGGACCTTTTTATTTTATATAATGGGCGATAATTTTGTACCATCTTTTAAAAAAACCCTAAAAAAAAATAATACATATATTAAACAAATAATTGATTTTATTGATAAATCTATAAATAAATTACCTAAATTCACAAAAAAAAATATCAATGATTTATCCCGAATAATTTTTGATTTGAGTTACTTTTTATATGACACTAAGATATACCAAAGTTATTTTAAAAAATTAGTAGCAGAATTTCGACTTTATTTTATTAGAATTATAAATAAAAATAATATAAATTTTTTTACAGATAATAATATTAACATTGTAAAATTTGTATTAAATTTAGGGTTTTTTCTTTTTCAAACAAAAAACGAGTTAATTTATCATATGGAAATACCTGAAATGAATAATAATTTGGAAAAATATAGAACAATTCATTATAAAGAAATAATTGATTTTAAAAAATTTAAAAAGAAGGACATTAAAAATGATTTTACATTTTTTTTAGGTAATTTTCCAAAGGAAATTATCAATTTAGGTTATAATTCTTACAATATCCCACGTCTATTTAAAAATATAATGGAAGGATATGCTTCTGATAATATTAACAGTAAAATTAATGAACTTATAAATAAAAGTGTGAATAAATTTATTAGTAATAATAACTATATTAGAAAATATATTAGGGGTTATTTAATATTATTAGTATATATTACTAGATATATAGCCGAAAAAAATGTTGAAGTTGATGAATCAGTTAAAAATAATCTTATTACTATGATAGTTTCTCTAGTTGGTTGTTTTACAGAAAAAAATTACGAAAAAATCATTAACGACAACTTTTTAAATAAAATTTCATCTATATTAAAAAAACTAGTTATATATATAAAACAAATCTTATTAACTACACATAAAGGCTGGTTAATTCTTAACAAGATGAAAGACAAATTTAATTATAATAACTTATCGGTATTTTTATTACTATTTACGGATAGAGAGGTTTTTTATAAGCGTACTCAATTTTTACCTATTGATTGGGAAAAATTAACAAATTCAATAAATAAACACGATAAATTTAACAAATCTACAGCAAGTAAAAAAATTAGAGAAGTTTTTGATGAGTTTAAAAAAAGAAATTATCAAATAGGTAATAGATATAAGAATAAATATATTAAATATAAGAAAAAGTATTTGAAATTGAAGGATAATTTAAAAAATTAAGCTACATATTTATCACATTTAATATTTTACTTAAAGTTAAAGATAAAACTATGTCCTTCTTTTATGATATTACTATTATATGATTTTAAAAACTCTTTAATATCTGTTTCACTATGATTCATATTATTAAAAATTCCTAATTTATTTAAGACTTGTATTTCAATCATAGCCATATCGATATGTTTAGAAGGTAAAACAGTTGAACCAAAATAGATAGGATTTGAATTATTGATATTATTAACCATGTTTTCCATAGATTGATTTAATCTACCAGGTACACAATGTAGTACATAACTTAACCCTACTGATTCAATACCATCTAAATTTATCATGTTATTTTCTTCAAAAATATTATGATTCAACGCAGTAATCTTTTTAGAATTATCTTTTAGATTTATCAAGGATTCTGTCAATACATTCCTATTGATATCCATAATTACTAGATTATCAAATTGAAAATCTTTTAAGAAATATCCAGTACCTGGACCAATTTCAAGATGATTCTTAGTAATGTTTTCTTGATATAATTTTTTTATATTTTGTTGGTCACATTTCCAAACATACTTACAATTAATATTATTAACCAGATAATCATAATTATTTAAAATAATTTTACTAATTTTTTTATCATATATTTACATTTATATTTTTAAAATAATCAACATACAAATCTCGTTTAGTAATACTATTCATACATTCTATACTACAACAACTATCTAAAGAATCATAACAAGTTCGACACATAGAAGTATGTTTATTACAAACGGTATTCATACAATTTATCATCGTATCACATGAGATGTTACAATGATAACATTTTGATATGTTTTTTGGATTAATAGTATTAACATCAATTCCAATCCTATTATCAAAGACGTAACATTTTCCATCAAAATTTTCTCCATTCTCTTCAATACTATACCTAACTATCCCTCCTTCTAACTGATAAACATCTTTAAATCCATGATTTAATAGAAAGGTAGATGCTTTTTCACACTTAATACCACCTGTACAGTATGTCAGTATTTTTTTATTTTTATTTTCGTTATTTGTAAAAAAACCATGAGTATTAGTAATTTTAGGAATATCATACATATTATCTACATCAAAAGTTACCGCATTTTTAAACTTTCCCAACTTGTGTTCCATTCTAGACCTAAAATCCACCACAATAGTATCTTCTTGATTCATCATTGTTTTAAATTCATTTGGTTTTAGATGGACTCCAGTACTAATAGTAGGATCTACCTTGCATCCCATTTTAATAATATCATTCTTAACTTTAACAGATAATTTATCAAAAGTATGTCCTGGAACTTTTGTTTCCTTAAAATCAATTTTTGTAATATTCATCAATAGTTTTAGCCATTTTTTAAAATCATTACAATCTTTTTCAGGTCCAGATATAGTCCCATTGATTCCTTCATGAGCAATTATTATTCTACCCTTGATATCTAAATCCTGACAGAATTCGTTGTGTCTTATCATAATATCAGTAGGGTCTTCTATTTTCATATATTTATAATATAATAAAACGTTAAAATTATTCATTATATTATCAAGGTAATTTTTTTTTAGGTCGATACAAAATTATTTTAGTTGATTTAAAAATTCTTTTATAATTAACCATTTATGATAAAAATTAGTATTTACGGACAAAACTATACCAATATTTTTTTCTGGAATCATATGAAAATGCGTGGTAGTATGAAAATAAGATCCACCATGATATATGTGTTTTCTTTTATTGATAAACCAACCATATCCATAATCATCAAACGTTTTTTTAGTTAGATATTTAATTGTAGATTTTTTTAAAAAACTCTTTTTTTTATTTAGTGTTTTCAAATATAATTGACAATATTTAGCACAATCTATAATCGACATCCATGTTTCACCAGAAGGAGATTCAATCAAAGGATTTATAAATTGGTTCTTTTTTAATGGTGTAAGTTTATTTTTTAATTTTTTATCCCACCATACTGAATAATGACCATTAACAAAATTATCTCCATAAAATAATTTCTCAAAATTAGCATCAATATCAAGAGGCTTCATTATTTCATTATTAATAATATCAGCATAATGTTTCCCTGTTAGTTTTTCTATTATTGCACCAAGTATTCCATAACCCCAATTAGAATATTCAAATTTGCTACCTGGTTTGTATAATGGTTTCATTTTTAAAACAATATTTGTTAGTTGTTTTCTTGATTCCATACCATCTAAATTTTCTAATTTATTTTCTATTTTAGAATATTTTTTTAAATTACTGGTAAATTCCACATTATCATTTGGACTATCTATTCCACTATTATGCATTACTAATTGTTTTACTGTAACTTCTTTCAGTTCAGGATGAATATTTTTAGACCAAATTTGTTTCAAAGTCATATTCCATATATTAGGTATTTCTTTTTTTTCAATTAAAGATGCAATAGCAGCACAAATCATTGATTTACTACAAGATGCAATTAAAAACTTATCAGTTAATTTTAATTTTTTTTTAGTTTTTAAATTAGAATAACCAGAAACAAAAGTATGTATAATTTTATTTGAATCAAATATAGCAACAGCTATTCCAGGTATATTCCATTCATTCTTAATTTTATTTTTTAAAAACTTATCAAAATTTTTAAATTTATTATTCATATTAAATAAGATTATAAATAATTTTATTAGTTTTTAGTATCAAACTAAATATCAGTTTATGTAATATACCATCCACCTGGAACACCTTCATAAATATATGAATATTTAACTTTGTCTCCATTAACTACCTTGTTACCATATTCATCATAATAAGTTATTTTGACAACTTCTGGTTTAAATCTGAAACTATAATTATCTTTAGTTCTTTTTTTTTTATTAGAATACATTTTTGTTTTTTTATTATGTTTGTGTTTTTTTAACATATTACCCATATTGTTAATATATATAGGTATACTTAAATATATATTACTTTTTTTGAGCTAATTTTTTAGTTTCTGTTTTATGACATTTAATGCATAATGTTCTAATATTTTCTAATCCACATTGTCCTCCACCCTCCTTAACAGGTATTATATGATCTGCATCCCATAACCCACCACCATGTTTTTTTTTCCATATTTTTCTTTTTGGTTTAATATTCTCTTCTTTTAGCAATAAGTGATACTCATCTAATTGATTATTATTAAGATATTTCCACAATGTTTTAGCTATTTTTTTTGTATCTTTATTACATATTTGACAAATACCTTTGTCTCTTTTATATGTACAATTTCTTAAATATTTTCCACTTCTTCTGATCATTAACTCGTGAACACATTCAGGACTACACATTGTTCTTCTAGGAGGTTTTACACTACCTTCACACCATCTACATTTCACAAAACCTTCTTCATTTCTTTCCATAAGAGCTTTAGGAACCAGTTTTCCCATATATCTTTTTCTTTCATTCATTATTATATTAATTTACATTTATTTAATTTGTTTATATAAAAATTAAAATACATTATCTAGTTAATATATTTAATGACTGAATTACACTAAATTTATCAAAAGTAATGGCTTAGCTGAATATAATAAATTTTCTCAAAAAGATAAAACTTATCCAAAAATACCAAAAGAATACTGTATTCAAAAATGTATGTAAAACTGTGATTCACGTAGAAAAGAAATAGATATTATTGATAAAATTTTAGATTTGAATATAGATTTTAAATTATTCATATTTAATGCGTTAAAATCTTCTTTTGATCAATTAGATGAAAAAATAGCTAAAGTTTTTTTGATTAATAAATATTTTAAAGAAAATGGGATGTATCATAATTATAGAATTCATTTGAAAGAAGGAAAAGATTCATCTAAATTTAAGTTTTTTATTGGGAGATATTTAAATTATAAAAATGAATACCTATTTTTCCCACTAAACATTTTAGTAAATTATCAATTTTATAATTCAATGCAATGGATTCATGAACTTGCAACAAAAAACATTAGGAATGCGAGAAATATGGGAATTAATAGATTCATATATTAATTAAAATATACTATTAAATTTATAAAGTTAATTTATTTATAATAGATAGAGTGTTATGATTTCTCGATTAACTTTACTAGTATAGTAAAACGCGAAGATTAAATGTTAGATATCTTAATAGGTGTTCTTTAGATAAAATTATACTAAATCAAAAAAAGAATAATAAAAGAAAAATTAGTCTTGTTCCATTTTCAAATGAACAAGAAATGTTGGGTAGTATATCTAAAAAAAATAAAAATGCTCAAATATATGTAAAAAAATATCAAAAAAAAATAAATAAAGAATCAACAGATGAAGATGCTCAAATATATATAAAAAAATATCAAAAAAAAATAAATAAAAAAAATTTTAGAAATAAAACAGAGAGAAAAAAGAAGAAGATGTATAAAAAACCAAAAAAAGTTAATAAATGGTCTACAAATATAGAACAAAAAAAAAGGGATAAAAAAAAATTGAAAAAATTAATACTAATGAGGTTTATTAAAAAATAATTTTACATGTCCTCTCTGACAATAACTGATACTTCTCCAGACAATTGTCCGGTACCCCCGAAGTCTACGGCTTCATGTTCTCGTGTGGGCGAGACAAAAACGACGACTAGTTCTCACGCAGACGAGACTAAAACCACTAGTATATATTTTCCACCTCTATGCTGGAAAATTATAGTTGACTTCCTCCCTATGTGGAGAAGTTTACATAGGAAAAGGTTACGTCAATGTTTTGAAATAACAGAAAAAAAATATAAAGAATATGGTTGGTTCTGGTGTTCAAGAAATTTTATTGGTATAAAGGCATTAAAAGATGGTATCTGGAGTACTAAAATTTTAGATATTCCCAATTTAGTATGTAGGGTTATTTCAAGAGAAAAAAACCAAGTACTCTCAAATCCTTGGACAATACATCGGACTTGGTGTGGACCATTTAAAACCCATATACATTATGAATCTATGAATACTGAAGAAATTCTAGAATATTTGAACAAAGAAAACAAAAGTAAATATAAAATAAGGAACAATGATTACGGAAATTTTACAGACAAATCAAAACCATATCACAAGCAGATATGGAAGATAAATATATCATAAAATTAAAAGTGTAGTAAGAATATGATTAATATTAAATAATTTATTTAAAAAAAATATTTGAAATATAAAAAAAATAAGATTACTAAATTTATTACTTTAAAATTGAATTATTGATTAATTATTAAATAATGATTAATCATTAATGACATCTTGTTTACAAGAACAAATAAAAAAGAAAAAACATATCTTTAAAAAAAACCCACCAAAAACAACGATATCTAAATTAAATTTACATACCAACAATAATAAAGATTGGTCTGGACGAAAAGAACCAAATAGGGCTACTGTATTTAGTTTGGAGAAATCAGATTTCGTAGAAATAATTAATAAGTTAGAATGGGGGTTCAATGATGAGGAAGATGGATGGATATTGTTCGCATATGAATATCATACTCATAATAACTATAATTCTTTATATTATCATAATCAAGTAGCTATATACTTACATGGTAAAGGTGCAAAGCATGGAGACTTGGTATTATCCCCTTCTAGATGGTGGGACAATGTTGATGATATTAGTAATGTATATCGTATTTATACAGTAAAACAAAGTGTCCCTACAATAGAACTTATTGGTTCCGATATTGCCAGGTATTTAAATGAAGATGGATGGGTAGAGGATGAACCAATAATAGGGTTTAGTAGTCACGATATAAAATATAGTTTAGGTCCAAACTACCCAGTAGGGTATTGGGGAGGTGTATCAGATACACAAAACGAGTGTGGGGGTGGAGGAGATGGAACCGGTTGCCGCCAAATATCTTTATACTAATTCAAAAAATCCGGTAGATGTAACCGTAGACGATTTAACTTATGAAGATGGATTTTCAACATTAAATCTCTTGCCAGCAAGGGGTGGCTTGCAATTTCCTGGAGAACCGAAAGATGTAGTAAGACAATTAATCCTGTATCACAAATACGAAAATTATCTTAGAGAAAGACCAGATACTACTCCTGAAGCGACTGATATTATTACACAAATACGAAAGAATGCTGGATTCGAAAAACAACAAATACGCACACGCGATGGAAATTATGTAATGAGTCACCAACCAGAGACTTTATGGAATTATGGATTAAACAATTCTTATCACAGAGAGGGAAGGCTTATATAGATTCACAAAGTGAATATATATAAGGGTAAAACAAAACTTGGGCAACCTATTGGTAGAGTTTTAAGATTAAGAGATATTTACTCTAGTTATGAGAATGGACCTAGACTAAGTGTGTGGGATGAAGTGATTACTATAGATAGGCAGATGGAAGCACTAAAGCATCAACTGGTAGAACTT
>Ga0206131_10001265_pt1 | contig 32760 bp, 25 predicted proteins | sample Helgoland_Spring_FD_148636 | JGI IMG/M metagenome (GOLD analysis project Ga0206131, IMG submission 148636) | Pelagic subsurface seawater microbial communities from Kabeltonne, Helgoland, North Sea - Helgoland_Spring_Bloom_20160517_1 | ecosystem: Environmental > Aquatic > Marine > Epipelagic ... | reverse complement strand
GCCTCACCCAAGGCAAGGGCTGCACCTGGATCAGTGTGATGGCCGTTTACGAGCAGCGCGACGGGGTGAAGGATGTGAATTCCTTTTTTGGGAACCTTCGCAATGGTGGGAAATACGAAGGTCTCTGAGGCTGTCTGGATGACGATAACACGCTATGGCAAGGCGCGCGCAACGGCATGACCTTCGGGCGATTTGATCACAACAATCCGAAGGTCGTGGGGCCCAAGTTGGAAACCGGAAAGTATTACATCACCGCAGGACGCCTGGCAGCGGGAACCGGCACGGTGAAAATGGAGCTGTTTGTCAACTCCGCCAACCTGGTCGGTGCTGGGATGTTTCCTGTCAAGGCGGACGCCAATCCGTCCAAGATGGCGATCGGCCAGGAACGGGATGCGATAGAGCATCCCGGCAAGGAATCCTTCGACGGTGAGATTGCCCGCTTTCTGATTTACCAGCGCCCGCTTACGGATCAAGAGCTCAATAAAACCATCAAGTATCTTGCCCTTTATTACGGGCTGAAGAAGGCTTGGTATACCAAGCGCGGTCATCAATGGTGATTCTCCAAATCGAATCACGACAGTCCCCGGGTACATTTTCACCATTTATGACCGCGCTTAGGATAAATGGCATCAGGTGCCTTATGTTTGCCCTGTCTCTGAGTCTCCCGTAGCTCAAGACCACGCGTCTTGATATAGGGTCTATTTGTAAAAACGCGGACAACCTACTTTAAAAAACGCGGGCATTGTATATTGACTTTCGCGGAGTTACCTGGGGTGCAGGAATCACTGGCCGGACGTGTCAGAAAGGCGAGACTCAGACCTCTTGCCCTGGGGGAAATTTACCAAAAGGAACCCCAGTTCATCGTCAATGCGTTCCTGCAAAAATTCAATTCCCCTGCGCTTATCAAGGGCAAAGCCTTCGACAAGGATGCTTATTTATCCGCGGCCTTCCGCGGTGGCTACCCAGAAGCATTGCGGCTACAGGCCCCCAAGGAAATCCGACGGTGGCATCTGGACTATCTGGAGGCTCTGCTCGAACGTGATCTGAAGGACATTACCCAGGTGCGGCGCAAGGATAGCATGAGCAAGCTGGTTGAGGCTCTTGCCGCATGGTCTTCGAGGTTGATTGACATCACCTCCATTGGCCAGAATCTGGCTATTTCACGGCCCACAATCGAATCCTACATCAATGCTTTGGAGGCTCTTTATCTGGTCGAGCGAGTCCGGTCTTGGCACAAGACGGACTACGACAGGATAGGAAAGAAGGATAAGCTGTTTATGACTGATACCGGACTGATGGCGTCCATACTGGGATGGCGTTTTGAGGAGTTGCGATTGGATGGTTCGTTAAATGGCAAGCTGATAGAGAGTTTCGTGTTTACTCAGCTCGCAGCCATTCTCGATGCCCAGGACGAGGATTACGGGCTGTATCATTACCGTGACCGTGAAAAAAGGGAAATTGATTTCTTGGTTGAAAACGAAAATGGCGACATGATCGCCCTTGAGGTTAAAGCGGGATCGTCTGTCCATCGATCTGCCTTCAAGCACATGGAATGGTTCAGGGAGCATCTTGCGAAAGACCGTGAGTATACATCCATCGTTCTCTACACAGGTGAAAACTTGGTCTCTTTCGGGCCACGGATGTGGGCTGTGCCCCTGAGTTGCATGTGGTCGTAATCCCCAATGAACATCAATCTGGAGAGCAAGTTCGCCAGGCTCAAGAAACCCTGTAAAAATCTGTAAAATCAAGACGAGGCAGTTGGCGGTTATCGTGGTGATGCTGGTAGGCACTGTTTGAATGGTGCATCCCGGAGGTGGACAACAGTCGAATAACCACTACCTTTTAATCTATGCAGCGTAGAACGTTTTTGAAAATCACATTACCCGTCGCGCTCACTGGTCGTGCGGTTGCTGAGAAATCGGATCAGCCGGTGCTGTCTTTTGGTGTGATAGCCGACCCCCAGTATGCCGATGTGAAACCGGCAGGATCGAGGCACTACCGTGAGTCACTGGGGAAATTAAAAGCCGCTGTAACGGAACTCAATAAGCACGATCTGAAATTCGTGGTCACATTGGGTGATGTGATTGATCGGAAATATACCAGTTTTGACGATATCTTGCCCTTGTATAAGCCGCTCAAGGCGCCGTCGAAATTTGTTCTGGGAAACCATGATTTTGATATGGCGGATGCGGATAAGGGAAAGGTGTTAGGTCGCTTGGGGATGAAGCGGGGTTATTACTCTGAGACCGTGGGCGACTGGCAATTCATCTATCTCGACGGTACGGATGTATCTACTTACCGGTATCCCAAAGACAGCGCAGCAACGGCATCGGCGAAGGAGCTGCTAGGAAAAATGAGACAAGAAAAACGCAAGAACGCAGTTTCATGGAATGGGGCACTCGGAGGAGATCAGCTGCAGTGGTTTGCTGCAGAACTCGACAAGGCGAAGTCGTCTAACAAGCGCGTGATCGTGTTTAACCATTACCCTGTGTTTCCGTTAAACGATAGTCACAACCTTTGGAACAACCGTGAAGTGGTCGGACTGATCGCCAAGCATCCGAATGTGGTCGCCTACATGAATGGGCACAACCATAGAGGGAATTACGCGGTCAACAAGACCTGCCATTACGTGAACCTCAAAGGTATGGTTGAAACCAAAGACAAGAGCGCGTTTGCGGTGGTGCGGTGTTATGCTGGCCGCATAGAGGTCGATGGTTACGAGACCGAGCCGGACAGGACGTGTAAATTTTGAGCTATTGAAAAAAGCTGAATCCACTCGCGTTACACGGACGGGTGTGCGATTGTTCGGGTGTGCGCATTTTATTATTCTTATTGCTGTTGCCGACCATTTCATCGGCAAAGGTTATTGAGCTAGGCTTCCCCGGCTTACAGCACCGGGTGAAGGTGATGCTTCCAGAGGGACATGATCCAAAGAAAAAGTATCCTGCCATCCTCTACTACCACGGTGCTGGAGGTGAGCCCGGCACCAGCCTTATCCAGCAACACATCGGTGGTCAGCCATGGATCGTGGTGGGTATGACCTATTTTCAGCTGGGCCAGTTCGCGATGAGCAGGGAATCGATGGATAAGGAACTAACCCTGCTGCGCTCTGTGAAACGGCACCTTCAGACGAAGTATGGTATGGACTCATCCCGGTGTTACGTCGCAGGCTTTTCCAAAGGAGGATGGATGGCGGATATGTTTATGCAAGCGGATCAGTCACTGGCGGGTGGTGTGATTCTTGCTGCTGGACACCTGCATAAATACCACAAGACACCGGTGAAATACCGGAAGAAAAAACCCTTGTTTATTGGTGTGGGTCGACTCGATGGTAACTACCCATTTGCTCTCAGAGGTATGCTCCATCATCGTAAAATGGGGGGGCTGGTGACGATGGAAGAATGGCCTGATCTGGCACACGCGTTTCCCAAGGACGGCTCCGAGGCACTCAGCCAGTGGCTTGCCTTGAGGGCGGTGACTAAGCCTAAAAATACCAATTCTATTAAACAGCAGATGGAGCGGTTGCTTGCAGATACATCAAAGCTCACAGGCTTTGAAAAATGGAATGAACTCAAGCGTATTCGTGCGTTGCCCTATGCGAAAATGTTAGGGAAGCTGTGGTTAAAACAAGTCGATGAATCGATCGAGAAGATTGAAGCTGTGCCTAGTGTTCAAAAAGAGGCGAAAGCCCTGGTGCAGCACCGGAAGTTGCTCTTCAGGGAAATCACCGAACGATCACTTGAGAAAATGAAAGAAATCAACTTTGGTTATATAAAGTTTCTCGCCGAATTTAATGGCACGAGTCAGGCTAAGCTTGCTGACGCAGATCGGCAACGCATCGTAAGCCAGATCAAGTTCCTCAAGGAAAACCAAGTGGCAGTGCCCGAGGTTGAAAAGAAGCAGCCGACCAAACCCAATTTCCCTAAGAATAAACGCCGCATCCCGGGCAATCCATTGGTGAAGTAGTCCGGTGTTGTGGTAATTTTGGGTGGGTCATTCGTTCGCGACCGAGACGGCATGGTTGATGTCTTGCGAGTTCCGTGCATCGAGACGGGCAGGAATGCTGCCGTCGTCGCTTGGAACGGTGTTGTCCCGCACCACGGCATTGCGGACCCATCTGAGAGCAATCTCCGGTGACGGACAATTCTCAATGATATTGCCTTCGATCAGTAGATTGCGTGGTCCGATGCTCGCCGCACCGCGCTTGTAGCCGTTGAACATGAAGCTGATCGCCGCTGGTCCGCTGGGGTGGTCGAAACAGGAATCCTCGATGGTGTTGTTGCGGACGATGATCTCGGAAGCGTAGAGGCCGTTCGGCCAGGCGGTGCCGTTGACGAAGACAATCGCGCGCGCCGAGATGCCGCGATAGCTATTGTTCTCGATCACTCCGCGCTTCGAGCGGAAGACGGTGCCGTAGCGGCGGATGTTGGTGAACTCACTGCCACGCACCATGAAGTTTCCGCAGGACTTCGAGCGGTTCCAGATCTGGGTGGCCTGCTGGACCGGTCCCTTGAAACGGATGTTGTCCGGAACGGGATCCGCAAAGCTCGTCTCGAAGCCACCCTCAATCGGCTTTACACTTTCCACGGTGGTCTCTAACAGGATCTCTCCGGTCATCGGCTGGAAGAATGAAACTTCATCACCCTCTTCCAGATTGAAGAACTCGGTTCGACAAATGGCGGTTCGGCTGTTCTCGCCCTCCACCACCGACTTCATCCACGCCGGGCGGGCGTAGAGCGCGATGCTGTCGTCGCCAATCGCCTGGATCGACATGCCCTCGATCCACGGCCCGAGCCGGTGGCCGCGGATATGCACGCCGTCGGCATTGCCGGTCATCCACTTGCCCTCGTCGAAGCGCTTCTTGCAGTTGAGGATGCGGAAGTCATCGCCTTCGATCGATACAAACTGCATGCCACCCCAGCCGGCGGTGGTCAGCCCGTGGGCGGTGACCTCACGGGATTCCGAAAAATCCACCAGGTGCAGCGAACCACTGCGGAAGTTGTAGGCGAACCGATCGCCCACTTGCCATCGGTCGAAGTCCGTACCGATGGTGAACGACCAAGTGTCTTCGCCTTCCTTGGTGTAGGCGCTGTCGGGACGGAAGAAATTCCGTACGTCGGATTTCAAGCGGCCTTCGCTGTCGGGTTCGAGCAGGTAGATGATGTCGTGCCCCTGGTTGTCGGAGGCATCGAAACCGGGGAAGCCCGGTTCGATCTTCACGGTCACCTTGCCGGTTGCGGCGTCGAGTGCCGTGACTCGGCCCTGCACCCGTAGTGAGCCTTTGGCGAAAGAAACGTCAAAACCGGTCACCGCGATTCGTTCGCAGCCGCTGGCGCGGATGAGCCCCTGCTTACGGCTGGTGAAGTTCAGCTTCACCCCGGTGCCGTCGATCACGACGTCGGAACATTCCTCAAGGTCGAAAAGATAGCCGCGCATTGAATCGCCGATCTCATACTCGCCAGGGGGCATCACGATGCGCACCGACTGACCTACCGACTCCTTCGCCTTGGCGACGGCCTCGCGGACACCGCGCATCGGATCGCCCGAGACATCGACGGTAACCACCGAGTCGGGCGGGTTGATGGCGAAATCCAGTGGTGAGCTCCACGCGGTCGGTTCTTCTCCGTGTGGAATCGCCCGCACCCGCCAGTAGTAGTGGCCCGGTGCCATTGGCTCATCATGAATGTAACGGTTGAGTGCCACACGGTCTTCGTCGACCAAAGACGCGAACGAGGCATCGGACGCGATCTGAATGTCATATTCGACCGGCTTGCCGATGTTCTTGAATGAATCCGGGTGCTCGCTCCACGAGAATCCGGGGAAGGGGCTGGTCGTCTCGCTTCCGGAGCTGGGTGCAACCAACTCGATCGGCCCGACGGCGTCCTCCGTCTCGGATTCATTTTTCGAACAGTGGCTCAGGGCCATTGCGCCCATCGCCAGCAATGCCCCTAGCTGCAGTCTTTTTGTGGCGTGCATGATTATTTTCTGATTACTTTTGAGGTATTGTCGTGCTGGATCCATTTGCCGGAATCCGGATCGGACCCCTGCTTGTCGCCGGTGAGTTGAAGCGTCGACCCCTTCCTTGCGATCACGCGCGGCTGTTCGGCCTTCATGCCGGTCCAGCGGTTTCCCGCGAGGTGCATGTTTTCGGACTTGAAGAACTCCAGCGATACACCGTTGAGCTGGTTATCTTGCAGGTCGCAATTCAGCCCCTGCTGGAAGACGATGCCGCCGCGTCTCTTGTCGCTCACCCGGTTGTTTTTCAACACGATGTCCCGTGGTCGTGGCCCGTTCTTGCCGGCGTGAAACCAGAAGTGAAAATCCTCGAAGCGATTGTTTTCGAATCGCACGTCGACGCAACGGAAGCGAGTACTGGAGTTCTCGGTACCGATGTTCGAGGTGCTGCAATTCCGGATCACCGACCCGCGATTGAGGCTTTCCTCGTGCAGCACGATGTCTCCTTTCGCCGCACCGGCCGGCATCGACTCAAGCGTCACGTGAAAGGTCTGGTTGCCGGTCTTGCCTTGAACTCCGACCACCCGGGCCATCCCGCGCAGCTTTTCCTGACCTGGTGACCAGACACTTGCCCAGTCGCCCTCCTGCCACAGGAAGAACTCCTTGCTCAGGAAGGTCGGGGTGATGGTCATCTTTTTTCTATCGACCGCGACTATATTCTGCGCGCGGGAGTAAATGGCAAAGCTGTCGTCGTAACTCGAAGCGCCATCCCAGTCGCCGTCTTCGATCAGAATGCCCCAGCGACCGTTCTTGATGTGTAGACCATCACGCCACGAAACGAAGAGTTCGGTCTCCGGGTGTGGGGTCTTGAGGTCGACATTGCTCAGTGTGATCGGCCCGGTATTGTGGGTGATCGGCAGCCAAAAATGGGGAACACAATAGTAGTGTAGGTTGCTCAGGGTCACCCGAGCGCTGTCCGTGATGCGCGTGCCGTACCCACGGTGTCCGTATTTCACGTGTGGGACCACAAATTCGGTTGCGCCTTGCTCGACCATCTTGCGAATCCGCGGCAGCAACTTGGCGTTTGGAGTGTCGCTGCCGAGCGCGGTCTTGCGCAGGTGGACCCGCAGGTGGCGGTCGTTCTTCAGACGGGTCACCTCTTCCACATAGATGTTCTCACCGTGACCTGACCGCGCACCGGGAGCATCTGGGATGAATGAGCGTCCGAAAAATGGCGATCGGAATGCGTTTTTCCCGATTTCCGGAACCGGGTAGCGCTCCGGCACCTTGACGTCGAGGGTCATCGCCGCCACATCGATCTTCTTGATCATGCCCTGGTAGTAGGGCTTGGGCTGGTAGTCGATCTTGAAGCTGTCGATCTGGATGTTCTCGGCTCCGTCTATCAGCGCCAAGGAATCCGGTGGATGGAGCACGATCTTAGCGCCGTTGCCTTCGACCTTGAGATTTTTAGCGCCCTTGAGTTCGAACAGCGGCTCCTCCGTAAAATCGCTCTTGCCGATCGCGCGGTAGGTTTTAGATCCGTCGAAGCGCACGATTCCGCAGCCGTTTTCCAATGCCGCGACGGTGGCCCGGCGGATCGCGCTGAAGTCATCGGTCACTCCATCGCCTGTCGCCCCGAAGTCCTTCACATGAAACACCTGCGCTCCGGGAAAGGTCGGTGTGCCGAAGGCGACCTGATAGCCGAGCCGGTAGCTTGCGTCCTTGGGCGTCGCTGTGATGGTGATCTCATCACCTGCGGCAAGGTCCTCGAGCCGAGTTTCAAATCGCTGTGGTGCTGGGCCTGGTCGAGCCACCAAGGACTTCGCCAGCTTGCCCCCAGCTGTGATCGATACCTCGACCTCGTTTCCGGCCTTTACCTCCACCCAGGCCATACCGACCTGATAGTTGCCCGCCTCCACCACCCGGTGGGTCCAGCTCATCGGTTCGCGGGTGACTGCCTGATCAACTGAGGCGACAAAGGTCTTGCCTGGCTTGGTGAGGGCAGGGGAGGGGTCTGGAGCTTTCTTGCAGCTAGTCGCGGTGGCATGCAGACCGAGAAGCAGGGCGCTCAGCGGGATTAGTTTCTTATTCATCAAAGGGAAGGCTTGCGGATTTCTTGTAGCCCATGCGCTTGCGTTTCTGCACATACTGGCGGGTCTTGCGGAACAGGTCCATTTCGCCCGTTACCCGGGGATCGCCACTCTCCATGCCGAGCTTCCGCATCTTGTCGGCGAGTCGTTTCTTCTCCGCCGCAAACTTCGGATCATCCGCGAGATTATTGAGTTCCCACGGGTCAGCTTTGAGGTCGTAAAACTCGACCTTCAACGGCTTCATCAAGGCCTCGTTGTCGAGCGGCTTGCCCTGAGCATCGACGTTGGCGTAGCGAACCACATACGAGAACCGGTCGTCACGGATGCTGCGCGACGAACGGCTCGCCGGGTCGAACTCCCCGTGCCACTCCAAGCCCGTCATGATGAAGTCCCGCTGCGTCTCAATGCGTCCGGATTTCTCCGACTTGAGGATCGGTAGCAGGCTGCGCCCGGTCATGCTGTCAGGAACTTCCAGGCCGGCCATCTCAAGGAAGGTCGGCGCCAGGTCGGCGAAACTCACAAAGTCGGTCACCTTCCGCCCCGGCTTCATTCCCGCCGGCCACATCATCGCCAGCGGCACGTGCACACCGAAGTCGTAGGGTGAGGCTTTGCCCCGGTGCTGACCTTTGGAGAGAATCGCCGTACCATTGTCGGAACTGACCACCACCAGCGTGTTGTCCAGTTCCCCGGCGGCTTTGAGACTCTTGAGCATGCGATCGAGATGGGCGTCGGCACAGCAGATCTCATAGACGAAACGCGCACGCTTCCTCTGGTTGCCTGCGGTGTCCTCAGTGAAGGGCGGCAGTGACACCTGATCCAGCGTCACCCCGAATTCCTTTTCTAACAACAAATGGTTTTCCTTGCCCGAAGGTTCGTGCGGTTCGATCACTCCCGCCCAGAAAAAGAACGGTTTCTTTGTATCCCGCCATGCGAGGAAGCGATCGAAGTTCGCCGCGTAGTCGGTCCCATTCAGCCCCTCTGGTGGATTGACGAGTTTCTCCCTCATGAAGACCTTTCCCAATGAGTTGCTCGGGATGCCCAGCTTCGCATGTGAGCCTGGCCCCCATCCTTTGCCGGTGCGCCCGACCTGGTAGCCGCTTGCCGCCAGCAGTCGCGTGACCACTGGAACCTCCTTCGGAATGAAACCCTGAATAAAGCCACCCTGTTCGTTCTGCCAGAAGTGACGCCCGGTCAGTACACTCGCCCGCGCCGGCCCACAGGACGGCGCCGTCGCAAAGCCGTTCATGAACAGAGCTCCCTGCTCGGCCACGCGATCAAAGGCAGGTGTCGGCAGCTTTGACCAACCATAGGCACTGCGCTCCAGCCAGCTCTCGTCGTCGGTTAGGAAAAAAAGGACGTTGGGCCGCCGCTCTCCGGCTGCAAAGGCCCCAGTCATGGTCAATAGGCCAAGCAACAGCCTCATAAGACTTCTTGATTTCATATGTGGGTTACGTTAACAAAACTTGCTTTATTAGCAAAATATACAATTATTTTTTAATGCTTGGCGGGGAAGGTAAAGCGTCGAAACCCGCCAAGTGAACGCGTCGCGCTCACTTGATGGGTTTCGATGCTTTATGCTTTTCTTCTTGGGGGAGGCCGATGCTCAGCTCTGGTGTCCTAACGGTTTTTCCGTTCACGTTTACGCTATGAACCGAAAAGCTGAACTGATCGGTTCCGGCTGCGACGGGGACTGAGAATTCATAAGGGTAATCGGTGTCGACGACGGTGCCGGCATCATGTTTCGTCTTCCACTTGAGTGTGATCTTTTTCAGAGTCTTGGATTCTGCAGTCGAATAGATGTAGGCCTGCCAGTCACCGGGAATTATTTGAATGGCGGCGGCCCGGACCTCCGTGCCGTCATCACATTTGAACGCCAGGTGGCTGATGGTATCGTTTGAGTTCGGCGTTGGATAGCTTTTATGGGTGGCGACTTCAATATTCAGTCCGCTGATTTCCAAAACGCGCATGCCCCTGGCCTCCAACTCCATTTCGGCCCGGTTATTAGCCAAATCAAGATTGCTGTTATTGGCGGAAATGATTCTCGCTTGCTTGAAATCCACAGGCTTGCCCGTAATCGCCTGGGCATTGAAGGCGACATTTACCTTTTGAGCTTCCTGTGACTCATTCATCATGATCAGAAAAAACTTATCTCCTGACTGTGCGGTCAAATAATTGATTTGCTCATTATCAAGCGTCACCAGATCTTTATCGAACCACAACCACGCGTCCTCATTCCCATAGATCTTCCCGGGGGCATGGCCGTAAACCATGTTATCGAAATAGGCGTAGCCGAACTGTCTCAAGCCGGGGAACTTGACCTCACCATCGGTGGCCAACTGAGCCTCGCCGACGAGGTAATCGATCGTCCAGGAAAGGTGAACGGGCAAATGGTGGAAATACACAAAACCGATATCCGGCCCCTCATAAGGGTAACGAGGATTCTGCATCAGGTCCGTGAAAGTCGTGTAATAATAGCCGGCATAATTGCCCATCCGAGCCAGCGCAGCATTGCGGGCATAGGTTTCGAATTGCTTGTCGCCGGTGTACTGTGCCAAGCGCAGGAAGCCACCTGTCCAATTGGCCTGTAGTATCAAACGACCGCCATTATCCTTGTAGGTATATGTCGAAGGCTGCTCAAAACCTAAACCGGCATTGGACACCAGCCATGCCGGCACCTGCTTTTCTTTCACATCCCCTTTCTTGCGCGGAAAACCCAGGCGAAATTCCTTTTCACCGCGATGAAGCCAGCGATCCATTTTGTCGCCATGTACATGACCACCCTTATGGATCGTGATAGACTCATCCTTGGGCATCGGTTGCGTCCACATGCCGGTCATGACCACACGGGCACCCTTTTCAGCAGCATCCAGGTAGCGCTGTTTTCCTGTAGTCTCATAGAGCGCCAAGAGACCTTCCCAGTCTGGCGTGTAAGCCATTAAAAAGAATTCCCTGAGGGCAATCTCATTCTTGGGTGCTTTATTGATCACGTTTTCGATGTAGGCATCGGCTTCAGCCATTGCCTTCTCAAGCGCAGCCTCGTCTCGCGTATAGAGATATTTGGCAAGCTGATCATCAAAGGGCTGCACATGCGGCACAAATCCCTGCTGCCTTGTCGTCGGCTTCAATCCTCCGCCGGGGAATGCGATATCTTTAAACACAGGCGTCCGGTGGTTCATCATCTCCCATAACCCGGCATAGACAACCGATCCGAAAATATCGACCGGTCCTTTCATGTGTCCCCTATTGTAGCCGCCGGTATCTTCAGGCTCCGGCGAGAAATGTGGGTTATCCCGAGAAAGAATGTATTCCAAGGTGGGGATGGTCCGTTTCTTATAGAGCTCCTCGTTCCCCGTCAGGCGATAGAGTGAAGCAATGGTCAGGGGCGAAGACTGGGTAGAGCCGTTCTTTGATTCGATCTGATAGTTGGCCTTGGCCCGTTCCCACCAGCCTCCAAATTCATCGTCCATATACAGATCGATCATGTTGTAGACCGACTGCGTCATGGATACTTCCCCGTTCTTACGGTAGTCATGCCAACCGAAAACATGATCCGCGATATCGCGGTAAGCTCCATACCAGTCTGCGTTCTGGACAAAGACGCGGAAGGTGAAAGAGGCCGTCTCCCCCGCCTCGAACTTTGCCCGTTCGGTGCCTGGAAGCGGTCCGTAAATCGAAGGCTGAACATGGCCCTGATCATTTTTAATATGCAGACCGTAGTGTGACTTGATCGGCACAGGGAATTCAAACGGAACCTGCGAAGGATCACCCGACACACCCCATGAAAAAGTATGCCCCGCATCGGTGGTCTGCATCAAAGACAGCGGAGTCGGCGCGGCTGCCTGCAACTGCGTGTAGTTCTCCGCAGGAAAACGCTTGCGCTGAACCAGCATCGGCATGAGCAATTCATCCACCTGCTCAATCGGCTTACGGTTCGGCATGAAATAGCCTAGAGAATACTGCGCCGCTTGCGTGGCTGTGAACTCCAATTCCACCTTGGCCGAGCGATCGCCCGGCGCGAGCTCCCAGATGGCCTGCAACACTCCGACCTTCTGCGGATGAAAACTGAGGACGACCCGATTGGGTCCGTCCTGCTTGGCAGACTTCACAATAGCCTCGTGGTTTTCACCCGCATTCCAAACCACCTTGGTGATGCCGCCCTTCAATTTTAGTGCCTTCACCGCCTTCCACTTGGGGTGCATGACGTGGTAAAGATCCATTTTCAAATCCGGATCCGCCTGCAAGACCTGGTAGGATTCCGCCGAAGCATCCGCAGCCACCCGGTGCCACCCATCCTTTGTCCTCACCTGAAAAACCGGAGTGACGCTGGACTTCCCTTGCCGCTCACAAGCAACAAATGAGATCTTCACTCGCTCATTGCGCAGCTCAGCGAGCAGCTTGTCCGACTGCTTACTTACCGGAGAGACCGACAACTGCTCCCGCGCTGTAGCCGCAGAGCAAAGCACAGACATGCAACCCAGCCAAAACCATGATAATCTTATCAAACGTGTACTCATTCTATCAGTATTTATTGTTGTAACTAAGAAGATCTGTTAGGACGCCATGCCACATGGCTTGGGATTTGGTGAGTATTCGTGTTTTTGAGCGCATGATTACTGGGTTGGTTTGTGCGTTAATTTGAGGGGTTCGGTGGCGTGGCGTCGGTACGAGGTGCGGGTTTCTTGGCATCCGCTGCCCCGGCGAGTTCCGTCTTCAGTTCCCCATTCCGCGTCCGGAGTTGACCCAGCACTTCGGCATACTCCGGCTTGGTTGAGAGGTCGTTTGTTTCCTGGGGGTCGGCTCGCAGATCGAACAGCTCTTCCTGGTCCGGGTTGGTGTCCTTGTAGCGGATGTATTTGAATTGCTCCGTCCGCACGCCCTCGCATTTCGGCAACGGCCGACCCTTGCTGCGGGTGTGCACGTCGTGGTGGTAATACCAGTCTTCGCGTATCTTCGCATCCGGGTTCTTCAGCACCGGCAGCAGGCTCACCCCCTGCATGTGTGGTGCGGGCACTCCCGCAATGTCCATGATGGTGGCAGTTAGATCGATGTTGAGTGCCAGTTGATCGCGCCGGGTGCCACGCGTGGACTTCGGCAGGCGCGGGTCGGAGATCATCATCGGCACGCGGATGCTTTCCTCGTACATGTTCCACTTGCCTGAGATCCCGTGCGCGCCCCACATACTGCCGTTGTCGGAGGAAAAAATGATCACCGTGTTGTCGGCGCGTCCGATCTTCTCCAGTGCTACGCGGATCCTGCCGATGGCAAGGTCACTCCGTGCGGTGTAATCACGCACGGTGGTCATGTATTTCGTGTACGTCTCTTCCGGCTTGCCAACGATCTTGTTGTTCTTGCTCTTTTGGATCGCTTTGGGAAGACGATCGTAAGCGCCCTCGGTCATCGTTTTCACCGGGGGAGGGGGAGTGGTTGGAGCCGGGATTTTAAAGTCCGGATCGCGGTAATTCCACGGGCCACCCGGCCCACCCTGACCGTGCGGCTCAGGCAGGCACAAATAGAGAAGGAACGGCTGATCCTCCGGCGTCTCCTTCATGAACCGGATCGCCTTGTCCTCCATCACGGTGGTCAGGTAGCGCTTCTCGCCGTCCTCCATCTGCCAGTAGCTCGGTCCCTGTTGGAAAGCATACCAGAGGTCGAAATATTTCGCCGGCAGGCAAAGTTCCTTCTTCGCCGCCCGGGTGTGGCCGACACCGTATTTCCCGAGCAGTGCGGTGCGATAGCCCGCCTTGCGCAGGAGCACCGGGAACGATTGCTCGAGCTGCTCCGCACTCAGCGGATCATCGAAGCTCTGAATCCCGTGTCGGGTGTTGAACTGACCCATCATGATGCTGGCTCGGCTCACGCAGCAGATCGAGCACTCGACGAATCCGTTGGTGAATTCGATGCTCTGCTCCGCCAGCCGATCCATGTGCGGTGTGTGGAACCAGGGATCGACGTGACTCATCGCGCGCAGCGGTTGGTCGTCGGTTAGGAAGAACACGATGTTGGGCCGATCTTCGTCCTTGGCGGCCGCCGGGGAAGCGGCGGCGTTGAGCAGTAGGGCCAGACTGATGGATAAGGCGATAGGTCGATTCATGATGATGTAAATAGAATAGTGGTCCCTGCGTGCTGATCGGGGGCGGCGTTCGAGTAATTATTTCATTATTTGAACTGTATCACCAACTCCGCTTCCTGCGAAGGGTTCTTGTTCTCCGCTGGATACCAGGTGACGCGATAGGGGTGGAAGAGACGTTTGCTTTGGCTGAAGAGAAACTTGCCGGCATCGTCTGCTGCCGGGGAAAAGATGATGGGCTTGCCGCCGTAGCGTTTCGTTTCGAGAGAGAACTCCGAGGCTCCATCACCCAGCAGCTCCGGGTCGCCGAGCTTCACCTTATCGTGCAGCTTGAACTTGAATCGCTTACCATCCACTCGTACCGCCCGGATCTCGTCGTCATCCATGATGTCCTCGATCTCGTCCTCGCTTGGTACTTTCTTCCGCTCGAGCACGTTGTGGATTTTCGGCGTGAGGATGAGTATGCCGACCCGATAGGGGTTCTCCGTGGTCTTGTGGATGAGTTCGGTGGAGAAGATGATCTTTCCTCGTTTGAAATGGTGGTGGATCCGCGCCTTGGAACCTCCCTCGTAGGTGGCGACGAATCCGCATTCCTCCACCTCGCTGCTGGCTTTCTGCTTCGTCTTGAATCCATCTTCCTTCATCATACGGCGCGTCCACTTGCCGTTCACCTGTTCCTCCACAATAAAGACAAACTGGAACCGGTCGTTGTCCCCGGCGCGAACGTAGTCTCCGCTCTTGCGGACCTTGGGATACAGAAGACCCCGTCCGTTTTGTGCCATGATGGAGTAATCGAATGCGCGCTGGTCATGAGCAATCCAGAACCCCATCCACGGCTGTTCCTTGAGTTCAGGTAGTTCGTCTGCGGTCAAGGGCAGGGCCGCCGACAGCACGGCCGACAAAAATAGGATTTGTTTCATTCGATGCATCGTCGGTTCGTGTTAGTCCGCCGCGGTTGTGTCGGGCGTGGTTTCCTGAAAACCTTATTCTGTGTAAGGAAAGGGGACCTTAAGCGGGGGTGTGTCGCGCCGATGAAGCTTGTGGTCTAATATTAATCTGTGCCTAGGTCATCGCCCCCCCAGAAGACGTTATCGCGGACGAGTGGGACCTGTTCTGGTTTGAGGAGTTCGACCCGGCCGTCGACGAATAGGAAGATCGCCTTACCATCGTTGCGGTAGTTGATCTGGTTGTTGTCGACGGTGATCCGGCTGGAGTTCGTGGTATCGGACAGCAGGATAGTTCGTGTCGTATGAGTGACCCGCGTGGCAACGGGCCGGGGATGTCCAAAGTGGTAGCGGAGGTGCCCGTTCCAGGCGAAACAGCGGGACGGCCCTCCGTTTGGTGAGACTTTCTCTTGCAGCGGGGTGTGAAAGATCGTTCCCTTCATCACCTGGCCCGCCCCATCCGGGGTAAAGTCCGGGCCTTCCTGGTTGGGGTAGGCCAACTCCCAGAGTACCTTGATCCAAGTGTCGGAACGGTTAGTAAATAGGTCGTTAGGCAGGGTGCCCCCGCTGTCCGCTTGGTATTGCTCTGTCAGGACCCCGATCTGGCGCACATTGGAGACGGCAGTCGCGGTCTTTCCCTTGCGGGCCATGCCTCTAAATACCGGGAATGCCAGTGCTGCCAAGACCGCGATGATGGCGATCGTTATCAGCAGCTCGGTCAGGGTGAAGCCAGCTACTGAGTCGGCACGCGATCTTGTTGCTGAGGATTGCAAGGTTGATTGACTAAGGAATTGCTTCTTGCAGGGCGTCCTGAGGGCCATTGTTGATGAGAAAAGGGAGGTTATTTCCTGCGGCGTAGGATCATGGCGAGACCTCCCAGACCGATTAGGGCGGCGGAGGATGGCTCAGGAACAGCGATACCTGCAACGGCGCTATCCCAGTCGGTCGCGACGCGCAGTTCGTCGATGCGGATGCCTGCACCGCTGCTGGCATTGGTGCTATTGGTCAACAAGCGGATCGATGTCAAATCGACCCCCGTGACCACATTATCCTGAACCTGCCACACCGGCTCGGCAGCGAGGGTGCCAGCACTGCCATCAGCAGGGATGAGCGCGCCGAAAATGGACGCTCCGGTGCGCTTCATCGCCAGCAGATAGGTGGTGTTGGTGGCGAATGCACTCGCAAGAGTGCCCCCCACTCCATATCCAGCGGTATTGCCATCAACAAAGAGAGTGCCGCCATCAATCCCGATGTTAGCCCGCATATTGCCACTCGCACCCGCCCCGTCGAAGAAATTGGCACGCATCTGGGCGACCCCGGCACCGCCGCCATAGTCGCGAACGAGTGCAGTGAAGTAGAAGGTCTCGGTGCCAAGGTCCACGCTCGTCGTGAAATCCCGCTCGTTGCCCTTGCTCGATTCCGACCACACGTGAGTGCTGCCATCCGAGGTCAAGGCCGGAGATTGGCTAAAGTAGAGGCTCTGGCTGTTGCTGCTGGTGGTTAATCCGCTCACTCCGGTCGTTGCCCAAGCTGCTGTCCACCCGGTGCCGTTGTTCGCCGTCTCGGTGGTGAGATTAACTCCAGTACCATAGTCGAAGCCCTCGTAGGAGATGAGCGCTGCCTGCGACAGTGGGCTTGTAGTTAGGAAAAGTGCGATTATGTATGGTTTTTTCATTTTTTATTAGGTTTGTGTATTTGGTGGATTCAGCTGACAGAGCCAAAGCTCAATCATGAGCGGATTGCTAATAAAGCAATATTGATTAGATCTGTCAACGGGAATTCGCGATTTTTTCCATTTTTTTTTCCACGATGCAAGGTGCCTAGCATCGTGTCGCGGGTAGCGGTCGGTGTGTGTGTTAAGAATTTGCCTTTTTGGCTGTCTCTGAGGACGTTGCTGAGGAGACGGGAGTGGATGGGGAAGAGGGTTGACAGGCACCCCCAGGGCTCCTGTACTAGGGAGAACAGGAATGGTTTTGGGACAGGATTAACAGGATTCACAAGATTGAAGAGACCGATGGAGAGGTTTTTGGACGGAAACGAGGCAAAATGAGAAAGTGGTGGTTTCTTTCTTGGAAAAAAATCCTGATAATCTTGTTAATCCTGTCAAAAAAATCCCTAGTGTAGGCACCCCTACAATATTCGAGTTGCTATTATAGCCGGGGTCAGCGAAGTTGGTGCATGCTTCCGAAGCAACCAAACAAAAGCCTAATCGATGGAATCAGCTGCCTCCAGGGGGTTGTGTCGCGGACTGAACATGTTGGGGTGAGCGAGCTGTCTCAGATTCTGGACATGGAGCAGACCAAGGTGCACCGTTTGTTGCGGACCTTGGCGCATCTCGGGTTTACGCAACAGAATGGCAGCCGGAAATATGGGCCTGGGCCGGCGATTTACGCCTTAGCGGCACAAACCTTGTATTCCTCACATTTTATCCGTGATGCGCTTGGTCCGTTGGAGGAACTGCGGGCGAAGCAAGCGCACATTGTAGCGATGGGGGTGGTCTGGAACCGCCGAGTGAACTATCTTTACCACGCGAAGCGGGGGACGCCGCTCGAGCAAGCGATCGGCACCTTCGGCAACTGGCCGGCGGCTGACTCAGGGATTGGGTTGGCGGTGATGGCAGGTATGGACGACACGGAGATCCGGCGGCTTTACGAGGGGCGAGAACTCGAGTTTGACAAGAAGGGGGTGGATGGTCTGCTGAAGCGAGTTGCAGAAGTAAGGAAGAAAGGGCATGCGATTGTCGAGACCCACAGTGAGGAACACAATACCACGATCGCCCTGCCCTTGGCATCGAATCCCATTGTGGGTGTTGGGATCTCGGGTCGGATCAAAGATGAACAGCGCGACAAAGTGATGGCGATGTTGCGTGAGACGGTAGCGAAGATTGATGCCAACGCCGAACAGTTTGCCGCCGGTTCCGGATCCAAGCAGATTGAGCAGGCGATTTAGTCACTCAGAATAACACCGAACCTCGAAAAGCGAGGCGGGAACGTGGGCGGACGGATGGTCGAGTTGGATTTCGAGTGACTTGGTGACGAGACCTTCGTCGAGGCGGATGCGATGGACGGTCTGGTGGTTGCCATTGCAGGAGTGGACGGTTCTGCCCTGGTAGTCGAGGATGCGGAAGCTTCTCACGCAGTGAGGCATGACATTCTCCGGGTGCCCCCACTGGGTGGTTTCCATGGCGTGGTCGTAGTCGGTGTCGAAGTAAAGGCAGAGAGAGCGGATTTTTTGCGGTTGATCCCACTTGAGGTGCACGCTGGGCTGCTCGTCGAGCGGGTCGGCGACCCAGGCATTGCTGCGGATCCACGGCTTGGTGAATCCGTTGCGGAGGTGTTCGAAATCGTAGGCGGGCAGGGCGGGATCGATGCGCAGCGCGAGGTTGCGTCCGTCTGGACGGCGGGCCGGCACCCAGAACTCGAAGCGGTCGATGCCGATGCCCTCTGGCGGGATCTGTTCGCCGTTGTTTGAGACAGCCTTGTTGAATTTCTTTTGCACGGAGACGATGCCGGTGCAGAGAAGAGGGCTGGTCTGGATCTCGACCGAGGCGTCGGCATGGAAGCAGAGGAAGGCGTACTTGGCCTCGTCGAAGCCGTGGGTGAAACGGATCTCGACGTCCTGAGTGCCGGGCTTGATCTCGAGATCGATCTCTTCAAGGGTTGTGTCCGGGGTGAAATTGAAGGGTTTCTCGGTGGTCCGAAGGGCTACCTTGAGGGTGGTTGCCTCTCGGGAGCGCACGGTGGCGGTGATCCGCGGTTGGTAGCCGGGTTCGAAGGGTAGAAGTTGAGCGGTTGGAAACTCGAGATTGATCCACGAGTCGTCGGGCTGGATGAGGGCGAGTTCGAGGGTCGAGGAGGCGCTGAGGGTGGCGTCCGCGACGAGGTTGTTGTCCTCAAGGAGGGGGATGCTGGGAATGGCGTGGCCCTCGCGGTTGAGGTTCCGCTGTAGCTCGGCCATGCGTAGTTCATCGAGCAAGTCGGCTGGTTTGAGTTGGTCGCGTAGGCACTGGGCGGCGGCCATGCCGACAGCGGCACCGCCGTGGCCGCAGGTCAGGATGACGCGGCTGGAGCCGAAGGCGACGTGCGAGGCGCTGATGATACGTCCGGCGAGGAAGAGGTTTCCAATATTGCGGCTGTAGTAGCAGCGGTAGGGAATGCCGTAGACGCCTTTGCTGTGCCATTGGTTGCAGGCGGATTCTTTTGAGTAAACGGCGTCGGCTGGGTGGAGATCGAGCGACCAGCCACCGACGGCGACGGCATCGGTGTGTTGGCGCTGCTCGATCACGTCCTGCTGGATGAGGATGTGATCGCCCTCGAAGCGGCGGCTCTCGCGTTTGCCCGGGATGGTGCCGACCCATTCGAGAGTCATTGTTTCGGCCTGCGGGAACTTGCCGGAATTCTTGATATAGTCCCAGATGCCGTAGACCACCTTCCAGAGTTCCCACTTGATCTCCTCGGTGTCGTGGATGGTGTCGCGGCGTCCGCCGTATTCGATCCACCAGAAGTTGCAGCCGCTGTGCTTTACATCGATATCGCGGTAACGGGGGACCGCGGTGATGTCCTTGAGTGCGTAGTCGGGGGCGACGTAGTTGACTGGCTGACCGGTGTCTTTGCTGTAAAAGAAAATGGTGTGGCCGAGCAGCTCGCCGTAACCATTGGTCGGAGCGAAGCCCTCGCCGAACTCGTCTGGTTTCTCGGCTCCCATGCGGAAGGCGGCACCGGCTTGGAAGGCGACGATGCCGTCACCCGAGGCGTCGCAGAAGAGAGGTGCCTCGAGCACGTAGCGGGTGGAGTTCTGGCTGCAGAAGGCGTGGACGCGTGAGATTGTTTTGGGTCCGGATTTTTCGACCTCGTAGGCGGCGGTATTGAGGAGGAGGCGGATGTTTGCTTCCTGATGGACCTTCTCGAGTAGGATGGTGTCGAAGATCAGTGCGTTGCCCTCCTTGTTGCGGAAGGTGTTCTCGACGAGGATCTCATCGACCAGACCTCCCTCGCGCGCCCAACGGTTGTTGTTGCCCATGTGTGAGTTGGCGCCGAGGGCCCAGAGACGTACTTCGCTCGAGGCATTGCCACCGAGGACGGGTCGGTCCTGCACTAGGGTCACCTTGGCTCCCTGGCGTGCTGCGGTGATGGCGGCGCAGGTGCCGGCTAGGCCGCCGCCAACCACGACAAGGTCGCTGGTGATTGTTTCGGTGCGTGGGGCGCGGAGGCCTTCGTGATGGTCTTCTCGGATCATGTGAGGAAATCAAGTCGTTTGCCGCATGCGGCGGGAAAGGTGAAGCATTAGTGAGGAGAGTAGGGCTAGGGCTAGGCCGAAACCGGCCAGCATGCCCTGGTTGTTGTCGTTGAGGGGGATGAGGCAGAACAGGGTGGCGGCGCAGACCGCGAGGCTGATGCCGACGATGCGGGCGGGCAGGGCGCTGGACTGGGTGGTTTCCCTATCGGCCTCCTGTGCTGTCAGTTCAGTGATCGTCCGCCAGCCGAGAGCCTCGCGTTTCGAGATGAGCAGCATCACGGCGATGACGAGTAGTGGTAGGATCACGCCGGTGAAGGTCTTGTTAGCTATCCAAGTGCCGTCGAGTGCCTCGGTGAAGGTGGCAAGCAGTCCGAGTGGGAAGCAAATCCCGACGGTTGCCCAGATGGTGTTGGTTCCGAGGCGGCGGAAAAAGAGTGCCAGCAGGGCGGGGGCGAGTAGCGGAGTGACCATGACCTGGGTCACAGAGATGATCATCTTGGCGGCACCGCCGATATAGGGGACGGCGATAGCGATGCCCGCGATGACGAACCCGAGAATGCAGGTGAAAAGACGACCCATGCGCACCAGCTGTTTCTCGCCCGGATTCTTGGCGAGCGGTTCGTAGATGTTCTTGGTCAGGACCCCGGAGAAGACGTTGAGCTGCGAGCTGATCATACTGGCAGTGGCCGAGAAGAGAGCTGCCAGCATCAGGCCGAGCATGCCGATTGGCAGAACCGCCTTGCAGGAAAGGATGTATGCGGTTTCCGACATGCGGGTCACGGTGTCGGCGTCGGTGCCATCGGGAATCGGTTGCTGGACCCGCCACAGCAGCGGAGGTAGGAGCCAGAGAAATGGGCTGAACAAGTAGAGCCCTCCGAAGAGAAAGGCGCTCTTACGCGCGTCTTTTTTCGATGGCACACAGAGGTAGCGCTGCACAAAAGCCCACTCGGCCCCGATCATGAAGTAGTGGATGGCTACCCAGCCGACGAGAAAGAGAAAAGTATATTGGTCACTGGTGGCGGCGAGAAATCCCTCCGGAGCCTTTTCCATAAAGCCACTGAAGCCACCTGTTCTGGCCAGCGAGAGTGGGATCACAAAAATCACCGCGAGGTTCAAAATGATGAATTGCAGGGTGTCGGTCATCAGGACCGCCCAGAGCCCGCCGATCATGGTGTAGCCGACCACGATCACCGCGAAGATGAGAATCGTGATATTGAGTTGCGGGCTTGCGAGCGCCGCCCCAGCCATACTGTCCTCACCTCCGATCACCGCCAGCATCAAGCGTGCAATCGCATAAAGCGCCCCCCCAGTGCCGACGATTCGGAAGGCCATCATAAACCAGGTGTAGCAATGCAGCGCGGCTCGACCGAAGCGCAGGTCGATGTATTCAGCAGGGGTCGCAATCCCCATCGACTTCCACTTTCCTGCCACTGTATAGCCGGCCAGGATGGCAGCCACCCCGTAGCATAGGTTGATTCCCACCGCTACCATGCCGTGTTCGTAAGCGATCCCTCCCCACACCACAAAGGTGTTGGCGGAAAACATCGTCATAAAGGCGCTCAGTCCGCTGATCCACCAAGGTGACTTGCCTCCCGCCGCAAACATGTCCGATGAACTTTTCACGTAGCGACCGAGAAAAACACCTACCAGAACGGTTCCGGCAAGGTAGGCGGTCATAATGATCCAGTCGGTCAAATGCATAAGATTGTAGTCAACAATTGTGACTTTTTGCTAAAAAAGCAAATTAATAAAGTGGTAAACTTTTCATCGGTAAGTCGTTGATTGGCTATTTGGCGACACATTTACCACCAAAAGGCGTAGCTATCCATGTTCTAGGCCCCCCGATTATTAGCGCAACCCAGAGAGGTTGCGGCATGGGTGAGTCAATGCTCGGATTAGTGAAGCAGGAAAATACCCACTGATCATTTTCCCATCACGCTACCGGGCACTGGGTGATCTGGGTGAAGAAATCGTTGCCTTTGTCGTCGATCAAGATGAAGGCGGGGAAGTTCTCGACGCGGATTTTCCAGACGGCTTCCATACCGAGTTCCGGGAAATCGACGACTTCCTGGCTCTTGATATGTTCCTTGGCTAACAGGGCCGCTGGCCCTCCAGCAGAACCGAGGTAGAAGCCGCCGTGTTTGTGGCAGGCATCGGTGACGATTTGTGAGCGGTTGCCTTTGGCGAGCATGACCATGGAGGCGCCGTTGCTTTGGAAGAGGTCGACGTAGGGGTCCATGCGTCCGGCTGTCGTTGGGCCGAATGATCCGCTGGCCATGCCTTCGGGCGTCTTGGCGGGCCCAGCGTAGTAGATCGGGTAGTCCTTGAAGTAGTCCGGGATACCTTCGCCATTTTCTAACTTTTCACTGATCTTGGCATGCGCAATGTCGCGGGCGACGATGATGGTTCCTGTTAGGGAGAGCGCGGTGGTGACTGGGTATTTGCTGAGTCTGGCGAGCGTTTTCTCCATACCCTCGTCTAAGTTAATATCAGCGCCGGAGAATTTCCAGTCGCGGTATTCCTCTGGGATGAATTGCCCTGGATTACTTTCGAGCCTCTCAAGAAAAACTCCTTCTTTGGTAATCTTCGCTTTGGCCTGTCGATCTGCGGAGCAGGAAACTCCCAGACCAACGGGACAAGATGCGCCGTGACGGGGGAGACGGACGACCCGAACATCATGCGCAAAATATTTACCGCCGAATTGGGCGCCGATACCGATCTTGCGAGCCTCGACTAATAATTGTTCTTCAAGTTCCAGATCGCGGAATGCTCTGCCGTGCTCGTTCCCGGATGTTGGGAGCGCATCGTAGTAGCGGGTAGATGCCATCTTCACGGTCTTCAGGCAGGTTTCCGCGGAGGTGCCACCAACAACAAACGCGAGATGGTATGGAGGGCACGCGGAGGTGCCGAGTGTTTTCATTTTTTCGATGGCGAACTCGATCAATCGCTTCGGATTCAGTAACGCTTTGGTTTCTTGGTAGAGGAAGGTTTTGTTTGCCGAACCCCCACCTTTGGTAATGAATAGGAATTTATACTCGCTGCCCTCGGTGGCGTAGAGATCGATCTGGGCGGGCAGGTTGGTCTTGGTATTGACCTCGTCATACATCGTGAGGGGGGATACCTGAGAGTAGCGCAGGTTTTCCTCCTGATACGTCTTATGGATTCCTTCGGAGAGACGCTCCGCATCATTAGCGCCAGTCCAGACCTGCTGGCCTTTTTTCCCCATTACAATAGCGGTGCCGGTGTCCTGGCATCCGGGGAGAATTCCGTGTGCGGCAATCTCGGCATTTTTTAAAAGCATGAGCGCGACCATTCGGTCGTTATCAGTGGCCTCTGGATCATCGAGGATCGCGGCAACTTGTTTTAGATGGCTGGTGCGTAGTTTGAACGAGATCGCTTTGACAGCCTCGTTGGCGAGCATGGATAGTGCATCAGGTCGGATTTTCAGGATTTCTTGTCCCTCAAACTCGCTGGTGGAGACTTGGTCAGAAGATATGAGATCGTACTGAGTGGTATCATTCCCGAGTGGGAATGGTTCTTGGTAGTGGAATGCTGTGTCGGACATGAGTTGCGATTAGAAATAAACGTGGCATGAGGGTTTGAAGCAACCGGAATCGGCCCCAGATCAAGAAAAGTGACGATTTAAGCAAAAATCGCTTGATTACTCGCTCCAATCAGCTACATCGCTCCTCCCGAATTATGGCTAAGAAATCATGGATCGCGCGTAACAAGCGCAAACAAGCAACCGTCGCTAAGTATGCTGATCTGCGCAAGCAGCTCAAAGAAGAGAAGGATTATGTTGGTCTCAGCATGCTCCCTCGCGACTCCAGCCGCACCCGCGTGGTGAACCGCTGCGAGTATACTGGCCGTCGTCACGGATTCCTGCGTCGTTTCAAGCTCTCACGTATTGCATTTCGTGAGCTTGCATCGCACGGCATGATCCCCGGCGTTACCAAGTCAAGCTGGTAAGCTCGACTCAGTTGTGATACTTTTTTAACGCAAGGTGGTCCCGTAAGGGTAATCCGCCTTGCGTTTTCCTGTGTTATCGACTCTATTAAATGCCGATTGCCATGCCGCTTTACGAATATATTTCTGAAAATGCCGACGATTCTGAGCGCAGTTGTCGTATCTGTGCAAAAGGTTTCGAACTTCGTAGGCCGATTGAGCGCGAACCTCTCGAGTCCTGTCCTTTATGCAAGAATCCTGTGAAAAAAGTCATCAGTCGTGTTAACACGCCGAAGGTGGCGAAGCCGTTTTCCGTGTCCAATGCTAAGCAGGCAGGGTTCACGGTGCTGGAGAAAAAGGACGAGGGTGTTTACGAGCGACAGTGATCGTTGTGTAGAAATTGCATCTATTCAAAATTAGAGCTATAAGGTGCCATGCACACGCAGATCGACCAGTTCCTGCTCTTCATCGCTACTGAGCGTGGGCTGTCGACTGCTTACCAACTCTCGGTGCAGCAGACACTTGAGGCTCTGCTGAAGTGGCTGGGAAAAAATAGCATTTCCTCGTGGGATGATATTGGAACAGATGAGCTTTCATCCTTTCTAAGTTACCAGAAAGATTCTGGTCTATCTGCTGCTTCACTTCGCATCAGTATGGTGCATCTAAAGATTTTTTTCCGTTATCTTGCGGGGAAAAAAATCACCGCTGCTGATCCTGCTGAACCTCTGTTGCCGCCCCGAGCCGAAGGGCATCTGCCGGAAACACTCAACGAACAGCACGTTCGTAGCATTCTGGAATCGATCGATATATCCCAGTCACTAGGAAGGCGCGATCTTGCTATACTGGAGATGTTTTATGCGTCCGGCTTACGTTTGTCTGAGCTTTGTGGCGCACGCCTTGAAAACCTCGATCTTGATGAGGGATTCGTCCGCGTTACCGGTAAGGGGGGTAAAACGCGCATCATTCCTGTTGGGGGCAAGGCGCGCGAGGCGGTTCAGGATTATCTGAAAAACGAACGACCTAACATGGTGAAACAAAACACCTCGTCGTGGATCTTCCTCAGTATTCGAGGTGGTAGTTTGTCGCCCGAACGTGTGCGCGAGATCGTCAAGCAGCGTGCGAAAAATGCTGGAATTGAACAGAATGTTTACCCGCATCTGCTGCGGCATTCCTTCGCCACCCACTTGTTGCAGAACGGTGCTGACCTGCGAGTCATTCAGGATATGTTGGGCCACGCCGATATTTCTACTACTCAAATCTACACGCACGTCGACCAGAAGGGACTTAAGTCGGTGCACCGGAATTTTCATCCTCGAGGATAGTGCCTGCTAAAGCAGTGGACGCATTTGAGGGAAGTCCGATGTAATACCCTCGATCCATAGGGCGTATTTGCTTGTGTATGAATATACAGCGCTATGCTTTGTCAATCGTTATTCTGGGCCTCACGAGTGCCGACATCTTTGCAATTGAGAAAAACAATCGTGACCGGTGGACGACCCCGGTGAAGAAAGGGCCTGACAAGAAAGTGCCCGGCTATCTTGTTAATCTGGGTCCGACAGGTGCCCGTGGAACACTTGAGAGTAAGTCGTTCACCGTAAAATACATTTTTGCGGACTCGCCTGCAGACGGAAAACTCCAGCTTGATGATGTGATCACAGGTGTCAATGGTAACGCGTTTCAGGTCGAGCATCGGTTTGGCCATCACCTTACGCGTATGAAGAAATTTCCCAACGTTGGCTATGAAGGCCCACTGATGGATTTTGGCAATGCAATCGAGGAATCGGAAGGTAGAGATGGCAAGCTGACTCTGACGGTGACCCGTGGGGCTACAAAAATGGATATAGTGATCCAGCTCGAAGCTATCGGACAGTTCTCTAAGACATATCCAAACGGCTGTAAAAAATCTACGTTTCTTGCTCAGGCTGCTATTAATTATCTCTCTAAAAACGAGCATATTCGACGTGAGATGTGCCATGCCAAGTGTATGAGTGGATTAGCCTTGCTCGCAGCGGGTAAGACTGAGGAGGTCAAAAAACTGGTCTATTCATGGAATAAAATCCCTAAGTTTGGCATTTGGGTTTGGCCAGCATCCTATCAGTGTATTCTGCTTTCTGAATACTATCTGGCAACTAAAGATAAAGCAGTGCTAACTACGATTCAGGGTTTGGTTGATGTCCTTCAGAGAGGTCAAGTGGCAGACATGGCCGATTACGAGGATCGAACGCATGGGAAAATGGGTAATGTGGGACATAAATTCCGCACAGGCGGATTTGGTCATAACACTAATGTTGGCGGTTATGGCACTATGACCATTACCACATCGCTGGCAGCTACCGCATTTGAACTCGCTAAGGATTGCGGAGCTAAAATCGATCAGAGGAAAATTGATATGGCACTCGCGTATGTGCGTAAGAGCACGACTAAGACAGGATACATTGGTTACCACACCCATCGTGGTTCCTATTCGGCCTCTGGCCGGCAAGGACTTGCCATTATTGCCCATAGGCTTGCGGGAGAAAATGAACAGAACAATAGCTACATCAAACTCGCGTCACTTGGGCTGAGTAACTCTAAGAAATACCTCAATGATGCACATGCTGATAATATTCTCGCTGTCTGTTGGGGGCTTCTTGGAGCGAACGTCTCCGGAGATGAGAAGGCCCTTCGCGACATGATGGATTACAACAAGGCATGGCTAAACATGGCGCGATGCCATGACGGCTCTTTTGTGTCTCTCCCGGGTCGTGATATGTATGATAAAGGCTACTACATGTCTTCACGTATCCATCTGACTGCGGCAATGGCACTCGTTTTTACGATGGAGAAACCTAAGCTGCAGATGCTACAGAAGTAACCAGCTGAAAACAGGAAGCTTGATTGTCATGCTTCCAAGTTCTTGCTCCCCGCTAGAGAAAGCTGGGTATCACGTCATCGAGCTGATCGATCAGTGTCTGCATCGTCTCCTCAGTCTCGTTACCCATATTTGAAATGCGGAACGTGGCACCTTTGATTTTACCGTAACCACCATTGATGAGCACATTGTGCTTAGCTCGCAGCGCTTTAATAAATGCTGGGACATCGAGACGGCCGCCTGTGTTATCAATAGCCGTAAGAGATTTGGACTGGAAACCCACGGGGGCGAAATTCTCGAATCCATGCTTAGCCATCCAGGTGTGGATCATGGCGTTGAGTTTTGCGTGGCGCGCGAACCGAGCCTCAAGCCCTTCCTCAGCGATAGAATCTACCTTTTGTTTCAGCGCATAGAGCAATGAGATTGCTGGTGTTGAGGGTGTGTTATTTTTCACCGTATTCTTCTCAAACTCGCAAAAATCAAAGTAGTAGCCGCGGCCTTCAGTGGTTGATGCTCGCTCGAGTGCTGCTTCTGAAATAGCAAACACGGCAAGTCCTGGAGGTAATGCCAGTGCCTTCTGCACGCCTGCTAGTACGACATCAATCCCGAGCTTGTCCATCTCTACTGGAACAGCGGATAGGGAGGAAACTGTATCTACGACCAATAGCACATCAGGAAACTCATTCACCACCGCTGCAATACCAGCAAGATCATTCATCACACCGGTTGATGTCTCATTGTGAGCCATTGTTACTGTGTCAAAACCACCTTCTGCAAGTTTAGCTCGGACAGCTTCAGGGTCGATTGCCTCACCCCACTCTACCTGGATTTTTTCAGCATCTTTACCACAGCTTTGCGCCACGCCATACCACTTATCAGAAAAGGCACCACAGCACAGATTTAGCACCTTTTTCTGCACCAGGTTACGGATCGCACCTTCCATCACGCCCCATGCCGAAGAAGTGGACAGATACACTGGTCGCTCAGTTCCGAGAATTGGCTTCAAGTTCGGCTGAATACTGGCGTAAAGAGCTTCAAAATCGCCTCCACGGTGGCCGATCATCGGCTGGCACATGGCTTCGTAGGTCTCGGGGGCGATATCCACCGGTCCTGGGATATACAGCTTGGGCAACTGAGTGTGTGTGGTCTCTGACATCTCGGCGTGAATATTGCCCATTAACTAACTTTGTCAAAGACAGAGCGTGTCAGGATCATGGCATTTTGACTTTCCTTGTATTTCCCTTGCAATCTTTTGGGTTTGTGATTTATTCCCGCCTCCCGATCAAGGGCATGCTGGCAAGGTGCTGGTATGAAAACAAATTAACTATATGAGTACTGATACTGAAAACGCAACAAATGTTGCCACTGAAGCCGACGAGCAAAGCGTCGAAGCCATCGCTGAGAAAAACGCCAAGGGGATTCCCGCTGCGGACATTAATCCTGCTGATTTCCAGCTTCACAAGGGAGACACCGGAAGTGCAGACTTTCAAGTTGCCCTTCTCACCAAGCGCATCAAACACCTGACTGACCACATGGGTGAGCACAAAAAAGATTTTGCCAGCCGCCGCGGCCTCTTAACGATGGTTGCTCAGCGCAGGAAGTTACTTGATTATCTTAAGCGTGAGTCTGTGGAACGCTACCAGAAGCTGATCAAAGGCCTCGGTCTTCGTCGCTAACAATGAATTTTACGCAAGCGGTCACAGTTATTCTGTGGCCGCTCTGCTTATCAACCTCGCTAGTTGCGCTTCTTGTCTCACGCAGCTGGCTGGGTTTTGGGAACAGCCTTTGAACCCTTTCACGGAACACCGCTTCCGTATCCTATTTCCCAATCCTGACAATATTGTTAGGATTGGAGGCTTTACCAAAAAAACGAAAAAGAAAAAACGAGACGCCTAAACCCGCCACGCAATCATTGACGCAGCGGGTTCCAAAACCAAGAAATAGAAGAAAAAAGAAATGAACCTAGAAATTGAAAACATAACGATCCCTGTGGGATCAAACCCGATCACGATTGAGACGGGTAAGCTGGCCAAGTTGGCCGACGGGGCTGTTGAAATCAGATCCGGCGAAACCGTTGTCCTCGTGACAGCCGTTTCACAATCCAAAATCCGTGAAGGTCAGACATGGTTCCCCTTGTCTGTTGAATACAAAGAGCGCGCTGCAGCAGCGGGCACTTTCCCAGGTGGCTACTTCAAACGTGAAGGCCGTCCTACCGAAAAGGAAGTGCTTACTTGCCGCATGACTGACCGTCCACTGCGTCCGCTTTTCCCGAAAGGCTACCTTTACGACACCCAAATCATTGCCCTGATGCTTGCTGCTGATGGCGAGAATGATGCTGACATCCTCAGCATGAACGGTGCTTCTGCTGCACTTGCCATCTCAGACATCCCATTCGCTGGCCCAATCGGTGCCGTGCGTGTGGGCCGTGTCGATGGTGAGTTTATCGTGAACCCAACATTCGAACAGCGTGAAGACAGCGATCTCGATCTTGTCTACGTTGGTAACAAGACCGAGGTCATTATGATCGAAGGTGCTGCCAACGAGCTTCCTGAAGCTGAGTTCGTAAAAGCACTCCACTTCGCCCAAGAGAACGTTAACGTGATCGTTACCGCTATCGAAGAACTTGCCGCTAAAGTTGGCAAGCCTAAGCGTGACTACACCGTGACTGTTGCTAAGGAAGACCTCCTTGAAATTGCTTACGAAGTCGCAGGTGATCGCATCGAAGACGCCATTTATGCACCCAACAAAGTTGAGCGTGGTAAGAAAGTTGGAGCTCTGCGCGACGAAGTAGAAGCTACATTGAAGGAGCGTGTGCCAACTGTTTCTGAGTTCGAAATCGAACAGTGTTTCGAATATATTCAGAAGAAAGCATTCCGCATTGCTATCATGGAAAAAGGTGTGCGTGCCGATGGCCGTGACATCGACACACTTCGCCCACTTTACTCCGAGGCTGGATCACTTCCACGCGTTCATGGTTCATCCATCTTCGCACGTGGTGAGACCCAAGCTCTGGCAACAGCCACTCTCGCCCCTGCTGATGAGTGTATGTATTACGACAACTACGCCGGTGGTGACGACAGCAAGCGATTCTTCCTGCACTATAGCTTCCCTCCATTCTCTGTGGGTGAAGCCGGCCGATTCGGCGGCATGAACCGTCGTGAAATTGGTCACGGTGCGCTCGCTGAGCGTTCTATCGAGCCAGTTATTCCATCCGTAGAGGACTTCCCATACGCCATGCGTGTGACATCTGAGGTGCTTGAGTCCAATGGTTCATCTTCCATGGCAACGGTTTGTTCCGGCACCATGGCTCTGCTCGATGCAGGTGTGCCACTTATCCGCCCGGTGGGTGCAATCGCTGTTGGTCTTGTTACCGAGATGGATGAAAACGACAATATTAAGGAGCACAAGACCCTGCTCGATATCATCGGCTCCGAGGACTTCTACGGTGACATGGACTTTAAAGTTTGTGGCACCAGCGAAGGTGTAACCGGTTATCAGCTTGACCTTAAGCTACCCGGTATACCGCTCTCCATCCTTGAAGAGGCACTTGTAAAAGCAACTGATGCTCGCGCAATAGTCCTCAAAAAGATGGAAGATACCATTGCTGCACCAGCTGCTCTTTCCGAGCACGCTCCACGTATCGAATCTACGAAGATCGATCCGGAACGCATTGGTGAACTCATTGGACCAGGAGGTAAAAACATCAAGGGTATCCAAGCAGAGTCCGGTGCTGACATTAACATTGAAGATGATGGCACAGTGCACGTCTACGCTTCCAAGAAGGAAAGCCTGGACCGTGCAATGGAGATGATCAAGCAGATGTTTGCAGAAGTGGAAGTAGGAACGGTTTACACTGGTGCTATCGTATCTACTACGAACTTCGGTGCCTTCATGCAGATCATGCCCGGTAAAGACGGCCTCATCCACATTTCCGAGCTGGCCGAAGGCCGCGTCGAGAAAACTGAGGATGTGGTTAAAAAGGGTGATACCGTCACCGCCAAGTGTATCGGCGTTGATGATCGTGGACGTGTTAAGATGTCCATCCGTGCGGCAGCCCGTGAAGCAAAGCAGAACGATGCTGCTGATGCTCCCGAGCCAGCAGAAGCGTAAAGTGTGAAGCGACTAACCATCGCGTTACCCAAAAATCAAATTACTCATCGGCGTGTCACGAAAGTGGCGCGCCGTTTTTTATTACAAGCTAGACGGCTTTTTTAGAGTTTATCTAGCTGTAGTAGTCGGTTTTCGCCATGCTCGTTTGTCTGCCAGATTGTGTTACTATCGACATCTATCGCACTTAGCCAGCCGCCACCATATGCGCAAGTGTCTAAGCAGATAGCGTGCCCTTGATTGTTTGGTAAGTCGCCTTGGATGGTGTGGCCACAAACGATAGTTTTACCGGAGATATGAGGTTTCTGGCTATGGAAGCGCTGGTAGTAATATGTTTCTTGGTCTTGCAGCTCGACGGGTGTATCGCTTGTTATGCCGGCGTGAACAAGGATATGATTGTCCAGCTCGTGATAAAGCTCGGCTGATTTAATAAACCTCCAATGCTCATCAGGGATATCATCAAAACTGCCGCCATAGGAGTTAAGAGTTTCCATACCACCGCAGAGCGCGCTGAGAAATCGCTCCCTATGATGTGGGGCTTCAAGTGCGCGAATCATCTGAATTTCATGGTTGCCCATGAGGTGGACGAGGTTGTGATTTTTTCTAAATTCTAAAAGCCGATCAATCACACCTTTCGAGTTTGGTCCTCGATCCACGTAATCGCCCAGGGTGATAACTAGATCTGTTTTGTTAGGCTGAAGAACATCCAGCATTGTCTCAAGCGACGTTAGGCAGCCGTGAATATCTCCGATGGCGATACGCATGTAAAAAGGGGTAAAAAAAGCCGCCAAAGAAAATACTTCTGTAGCGGTTGGTTGATCATTCAACAGTGGTGGCCCGACCCGGGATCGAACCAGGGACACAAGGATTTTCAATCCTCTGCTCTACCAACTGAGCTATCGGGCCATTACTGTTATATTGCGATCTGCTGTGAAACAGGCGCGGGGAGGGTTTAGTGTCGAGACGCTAGATTGACAACTTTAAAATGGTGGAAAATATGCTCATTTTTTAAAACTAGGCTGATAGCCACAAAAAAAGCACTCCGCTTAACGGAGTGCTCTATAAAATTTTATCAGGAATCTCTCTGAGCCGAGTCTTACGATTCTGTGTTCTCTACAGGCTTTACCCTCTGGAATTTCCAGCGGATAGCATGGCGCTTGGATGCAGTGCGCTCTTTACGCTGTTTACGCTGAGTCACAGTCTCGAATGAGCGGCGACGGCGCATTTCCTCAAGAATCCCTTCGGAATCGAGTAGACCTTTAAGACGCTTCAGAGCTCGATCTACGGGCTCATTTTTCTGGATTTCAATACCTCTCATATGAATTTCTATTGGTTTGGGAAATGGTTGACTGCTAGTTGCAACGCTGTGCAAGCGAGCAGGGAGGCGGAAGCTAGGGATCATACTGCCGGTGGTCAAGCACGAAAGGTGCAGAAAATAAAAAGTTAACTATCGCCAGGAAGTAGCCGCTTCAAACTCGAGTAGATTGGCCGACCTGAAACACGGCGGTTGAACAAGTATACAGCGATGCAGGCGAAGAGAATATTCGTTCCCCAAGCAGCTAGGGC